>Ga0209979_1000894_pt1 | contig 35967 bp, 36 predicted proteins | sample AnhtaG_FD_183114 | JGI IMG/M metagenome (GOLD analysis project Ga0209979, IMG submission 183114) | Deep subsurface microbial communities from Anholt, Denmark to uncover new lineages of life (NeLLi) - Anholt_01485 metaG (SPAdes) (version 2) | ecosystem: Environmental > Aquatic > Marine > Oceanic... | reverse complement strand
CGTTGAAAATTTTAACATTCACGATTGTTCTATAACCCTTAATGAATTAGAAGGAATATACATTAAAGACTCAAAAAATGTTAATTTTACAAATGTAACCGTAAAAAATAACAATGCTTCGGATACAGATGGTATTGGTGGAGTTATAATTAATAATAGTAGCGGAATAAACTTTACCTCTTGCCAATCTTATGATGATAGGGATACCCCAATACAAGAATATGGAATTAGGATGATTGGGACTGTTGCTTTTATTGAAATCATCAATTGTATACTTACGCCAAATGAAAAATCCTCAATACGTAACGATGCTGGGGTAGTAATTACAGAAGCAATGTTGGTCAGATTTTACCAGTTTTAGGGGGAGCCAGACAATTTCAAGCCCTTTTGCATTTTGCTGAAGGGCTTTTTTCTTTTAAAGATAAGAATATATTATGCTCCACTTTCCCCAACTCTACCTTCATTCCGGAGAGTTCTTTTTGAACTTCTGAGAATCGTAGAGAATAATATTCTCGATTTTGCTGATTGAGTGTGGTAATAGTGTTATGTATTTCTTTGGTATTCTCTAAGATTTGTCGATAACCATCTTTCTGAGCAGTTACTATCTCCTGCATAAATCTATCAATACGAAAGATGAGCAGTATCGATAGAGCAATAGGGAACCCTTGATTGGCGATTATATCTAACCATGTTTTTATATCCATATATAAATTCTCCAATTCTCCAATTTACAAATTGGCCAATTAAAATAACGGGTTTTTAGTTATTAGTTTTTGGTTTTTAGATAAGAAAAGTCAGTTATCAGATTTAAATAGTTACAAGATGCGTTTAGCGTAGAGTTTATTCCCCCTCACCCTAGCCCTCTCCCTCTAGGGCTGACTTTTACCCATACTTTACACGGGGAGTAAGAAGGACAGGATTGATGAATAAAACCCCTACATTAATTCAACTTACCCAAATCTCCTCCCCATTGAAGGGGGAGGATTAAGGTGGGGGTGATATATTAGACAGGCGAGACGCCTGTCCTACAGTTTTTATTAACTGGTAAACCGGCTAACTGGATAACTAATTAACTAATCTGGCTGGCCAACCATCCTAATTACAGCATAAAAAAATTTCCTTGTATCGAGTTTTCTCTGTGCATCGAAGGGAGAAATAAAAAATCCGAACCACAAAAATATTTTTTATTTACCTTTTGCTATTCAGATTTAATTTTGATTTTAAATAAGGGAAGAGAGATTTTTATATTAAGATGTAAAAGCTTATTCCAGTAAATTTTTTCCTGTTCACAATTATATCTTTTACTCAACTTGACAATTTGAACTCTTTTACAGTATAATATTTTCAAGTTCATATCCTGAACATAATAATTTTATTTCCTCATAGATTTAAATGGAAAATCGGCACTAACAAACCCGGCTTGTTAATAATTATAATAATCGAATATAATTAGCTATAAGAATTAGAAGGGGAGAGGAGGTTATATTTATGTTAACTGGATATATCGAGGAAGCTTTAAAAAGGGCAAAAACTTATCTCTCCCCTAATCCTCACCGAAAGGCTATAAGTGTAGATTTATTAGTGAAAATATTGAATCATGCAGGCATTATCAGAGAAGAATGGTTACATAATTAATAACTTGCAACTCGAAACTTGCATCAAGCCGAAAACCGAAAACCGAAAACCGAAAACAAGGTGTTAATCATGCAAAAAAACGAACTAAATACTCTATTAGAAATAAAAGAAAATCCAACTTTAACCCAGCGTTCCTTATCTCATCGTCTAAACGTCTCCCTGGGCTTAACTAATGCCATCCTGCAAAACCTCATTCATCGGGGCTGGGTTAAAGCCAAAAAATTAACTGGCCGTAAAATTCTCTATCTCATCACCCCGCAGGGTATGGCCAGAGTTACTAACTTAATCTATGACCGTTTTCGAGAGACCCAAAATTACTATCAATACACCAAAGAACTACTCACTTCCTATCTTACCGACCTTTACCACCGGGGCAAAAGGAGGGCAATAATCTATGGCACCAACCAGTTGGCTGAGATAACCTATCTTTCCCTCCTGGATAGTCCCTTAAAACTACACTCTATCCTAAGTGATGACCCGTCCAAAAAGAAATTCTTGGGCCATCAAATATTTAGCATTTCCGATTTTGCCGAAAAATATTCTAAACATCTTTCTCAAACTTCTCAGAAAGATGTAGTAATTCTATCTACCATCAGTCCAAAAAAAATGCATCGGGAAATAGAAAAATATAAAAACATTGAAAAAGATGTTAAAATAATTGATATTGAATCTATCTTGAAAACCAATCATTAAATAGAATGAATATGACCAGTAGACCGGCAGACTAATTTAGTAAACCGGTTGACTGGAAGACTAGTAGACCGAATATACTGAGATATATTTTCGTTCACTAAATTATAACAAAAGGCGGTAATAGTGTATGAAAATTGCAATCATCGGCACCGGCTACGTAGGTCTGGTCACCGGCACCTGCCTTGCTGACTTTGGCTTACAGGTTACCTGTGTAGACCAAGATAAAAATAAAATATCTCTCCTTAATTCTGGTGGCGTTCCCATCTATGAACCTAATCTTACCCCCCTTATAGAAAAGAACATATCAGCTGGCCGACTCACTTTTACCACTGACCTTGAAAAAGCGATAAAAGAATCCAAAGTCATCTTTATCGCCGTAGGCACTCCTTCCAACAATGATGGATCAGCAAATCTTGCCCAGATTGAAAAAGTAGCCCAGCAAATTGCTACTCATCTACAAGAAGTAATCTACGCAAATAAAAGGAAGAGAGAATTAATGGTAGAAAAGATAAAACACCTGCTCGGAGATTTTAAAGATAAAACTATAGGCGTCTTAGGTCTGGCCTTTAAACAAAATACAGATGATATTAGAAAATCTCCATCTATTGATATAATTAAACTATTACTTAAAGAAGGGGCAAAAATCAAATGCTTTGACCCTCTGGCAATGGATAATACTAAAAAAATTCTTCCTGACTTAACCTATTGCCAGGATGAATACGAAACTGCTAAAACAAGTGATGCTCTGGTGATTGCTACCGAATGGAATCAATTCCGAAACCTTGACTTATTAAAAATAAAAAAACTACTCAAATCTCCCATCCTACTTGACTTAAGAAACTTATACGACCCAGAAAAAGCAAAAGCCTTAGGGTTTATATATGAGGGAGTGGGAAGAAGAAAATAAACGACTAAAAAATTTATAAAAATAATAAATATTTTAATATTATCTCAATAATTTATTATAAAAGATTTTATTATTTCTCAATAATTTTTAATCAAATGGATATCAAATATTGAAAATTAATCATATTCTAAAAGCTAAATTTCATAAAATAGAATTATCTCCTGGATTTAAAAAATATTTTTTAAATACGGGTTGGTTATTATTCAACAATATTCTTACAATGGTTATTGGCTTATCTGTAGGTGTATATGTAGCCAGGTACTTAGGCCCGAGTAATTATGGACTACTTAACTATGCCGGAAGTTTTGTGGTTCTTTTCTCAGCAATTGCCGCTTTAGGATTGGACGGTATTGTAGTCAGAGAATTAATTAAGGATGAGAAAAAAAGAGATGAATTATTAGGAACAACCTTTTTTCTTAAGATTATTAGCTCTATTTTAGTGCTTATAATTATTGTTATTGCGGTAAGATTCACTAATAATGATAGTTTTACAAATTTACTTATTTTTATAGTCGCCTTTGGCACAATTTTTCAATCTTTTGCCGTAATACGATTTTATTTTCAGTCAAGGGTATTGTCAAAATACACCGTTTTTGCTCAAATATTTACTGCAATTTTATGTTCTGTCATAAGACTTTTGCTAGTACATTTAAATATGGGCTTGATGTATTTTGCAATGGTTACTCTACTTCAAAATATAGTTTTGGCCTCGGGGCTTATTGTGTTATATATAAAACAAAAATTAAATTTGTTTAATTGGAGGCCAAAGTTAGATTTAGCAAAAAAATTATTAAGCGATTCCTGGCCACTTATGTTATCAGGTATATCTATAACAATCTACATGAGAATAGATCAAGTAATGATAAAAAATATGCTTGATGCAAAAGCTGTGGGAAATTATGCAGTAGCAGTTAGATTATCAGAAGTATGGTATTTTATTCCAATGGCTATTACAAATTCGCTTATTCCGGCAATAATTAATGCAAAAAAGATTAGTGAAAAATTATACTATGAAAGACTTCAAAAATTATATGATTTAATGACTTGGTTATCAATAGGGATATCCTTGCCTATTATGCTTTTATCTACTAAGATTATAGAATTATTGTTTGGTATCCAATATCAAGAAGCTGCTGGTGTATTAAAAATATATGTGTGGGCTGGAGTATTTGTATTTTTAGGAGTAGCAAGCAGTCAATATTTATTAGTGGAAAATTATACACAAATTTCTTTTTTAAGAACATTCATTGGTACTATAATTAATGTTATCTTGAATATAATTTTAATACCGAGATATGGGATAAATGGAGCTGCAATTGCAACAGTAATTTCGTATTTTATTTCAGTTTTTTCAATTGTACTGGTGCCAAAAACTTATAAAAATTATGTTTTAATGCTGAAATCATTTTCACCGTTAGGTTGCATTAAAAGATTACAATAAAGGAAATGAATAAAATAAAAAAGAATATTAAAAAAATTATTCCTAAAAAATATTTTAAATATTTTGTAAATTTGAGAAATATATTTTTTGATATTTATGCAACAAAGTCTTATTCTCAGGAAGGAGAGGATATAATTTTAAGAAGAATATTAGGAGAAAAAGAAGTAGGCTTTTATATAGATATTGGAGCACACCATCCAAAACGTTTTTCAAATACTTATTATTTTTATAAAAAGGGATGGAGAGGGATAAATGTTGATGCTCTGCCAGGGAGTATGAAACTTTTTCGGAAAATTAGACCAAGAGATATAAATTTGGAGCTTGCAATATCTGATAAAAAGCAAACTTTAACCTATTATTGTTTTAATGAACCCGCCTTGAATGGTTTTTCAAAAACCTTATCTATGGAAAGAGAGAGAAAAGGAGAATATAAAATTATTGATGAAATAAAAATAGAAACTTTAACTCTTGCAGAGGTATTAAATGCTTATTTACCTAGCAATACTGCAATAGATTTCCTATCTGTAGATGTAGCAGGTTTAGAGTTTCAAGTTTTGATATCTAATGATTGGAGTAAATATAGACCAAATGTTGTTTTAGCAGAGGATTTGAATTTTTCTTTTGATAATCCAAATAATTCTAAAATTTATAAATTTTTAATAGATAAAGGCTATATTTGATTGCGAAAACAATGAATACGCTAATTGCTAGATGAGTGCTTAAGAGTTCTGGTAAAAGATGACATATTCTCAATTTATGTGTCTAATGCAAAAATATACATCGAGGCTTATTTAAACGCTGATTGTTTATACGAAAACCGGTTTTTCGGTTACAAGCCTGCATACAACAATACATCAAGAATAGATTATGTAAACTATGTTGCATATATGGATAGACATCATAAATATATGTTTGATGAAGAAAATCTTATTTTAATATTAGAGAGAAAAGGTTTCAGGAATGTAAGATTACGTAATTTTGATCTAAATCTTGACCTAAAAACAAGAAATTATGGATCAATTTATGCAGAAGCACAAAAATAGGAAGTAACGAATTTTAATAAAGTGTTACCTCTAATCGATATTATGCTGCATTCCATAGAAATAGGCGAACATGGTCATTATTTCTACAAAAAAGGTGGATAGTTATAAAAATTAATGTATGAAGTTTTATCAGAGGTTATTAAATATGATTAAAATTATTACACCAAATAAATTTTCACAAGAAAAAACCTATATCATTGATATCTTATTCAAGTCATTCTTAGGAATTGACTATATTATTAATAACAATGACGGAATTACTGATTATAAGATTATCTTAGATAATGGTAACAATATAATTATAAAAGACCACTTTTTTTCTAAGCTTGCAAAAGGTGATACCTATTTAAACATTAAAAATATACCGGAAGATATTAGATTCTCAAAAAACCAATTCACCGTAGAAGCTGATATCCCCATTATCTACGGAACAGACGAGCTAAAAGTATCTGATGATAAAATAATCTGCGGAATTGATGTCTTTGCTTCCGCATTTTTCATGCTTACCAGATGGGAAGAATATGTTGATAAGGCAAGGGATATACATAATAGGTTTCCGGCATCGGAAAGCCTTGCTTTTAAAAATAACTTTATGGACAGGCCGGTCGTTAATGAATATGCAGAGATGCTGTGGAATATGTTAAAACATTTAGGTCACAAACAAGAAAGAAAAAAAAGAAACTTTGAAATAATCATGACCCATGATGTAGATAATTTACACTACTGGAAATATGTTAATATTTACAGGTCGCTTGCGGGAGATATTATCAAAAGAAAAAGCTTGAAATTAGCTAAAAGCCGTTTTAGTAAATTTGTTTCATATAAACTCGGCAAATCTAAAGGTCCACACGATACATTTGACTGGCTTATGGATTTATCTGAATCAGTTGACATTAAGTCACGTTTCTACTTCATGAGTGGAGGTACAACAGATTTTGATAATGAATACTCCATTAATGAAAAAAAATGCCTAAAAGTTATAAATAGAATTAAAAACAGAGGACATATTATCGGATTTCACCCTAGCTATAATGCTTATAATGACCCCATACAATGGAAGAAAGAAAAAGATGATTTGGAAACTGTTTTAGGTTTTCAAGTCAAGGAAGGTCGGAATCATTATTTGAGATTTGAAGCACCTACTACTTGGCAGATATGGAATGACAATTCCATGGAAATGGACTGCACTGTTGGATATGCTGATAGGGAAGGTTTTAGATGTGGTACTTGCTATGAATTTAAGCCATTTAATTTTTTAACAAGAAAAAAATTAAACGTCAAAGAGTATTCCTTAACTATTATGGAAGTCACACTGGTAAGATACAGGGGGTTTGCTCCTTGTGAAATGCAAAAGAAAATTGCTCTTTTAAAAGGTGTTACAAAAAGGTACAGTGGAAAGTTTGTACTTTTGTGGCATAATTCAAACTTTAATACCAATGAATGGGCTGGGTATAAGAGTATATATGCCAAATTAATGAATAAGGGTTTCTAAAAGATGGAAGGAAAAATTTTTCTGTAATATATAGATATGTATGTGGGAGGTAAATTAGTGGCTAAACCAAATTTTGCTTTACAAAAACAGCTCAGAGAATATTAATGTCATTCTGGTTGGTTGATTTGTAGATTAAATCTGATTGGTTAATCGATTAATTTATTTTTCACATAATTGGTAAAATAATATATTGGCAGATCGGCTGATTAAATCAAATTGACAGAATAAAAGAAGTGGAATCAATTCTGTAACCTATATTTAGCAAAAATACTCAAATAGCCTACTTTGCTTGATTTAAGAAAGTTATATGATCCAGAAAAAATTAAAAATATATGGTTTTTATTATGATATAATAGGTAGGAAATAAGAAATTTATAGGATACTTAATTTAAATAATTTAGTCAATAATATAATAATATTGAACTTTTGGAGAATAAAATGAAAATATACAAATTCGCCTTAATAGGTTGTGGTCGTATTTCCTATAAACACATAAATGCAATCAATACAATCGAAAATGCAAAATTAGTTGCGGTTTGTGATATAAAGGAAGAGAAAGCAAAGAAAAAAGGAGAAGAGAATAATATACCTTGGTACATAAATTACCATAAAATGTTAGAAAGAGAAGATGTTAATATAATCAATATATTAGTAGAAAGCGGAAAACATGCTGAGGTTTTTAAAGACATAATAAAACACAAAAAGCATATCATAGTAGAGAAACCGATGGCTTTAACTTTGTCTGATGCCGATGATATGATTAGAATTAGCGATGAAAATAGAATAAAATTGTTTGTGGTTAAACAGAATAGATTTAATGCCCCTGTTCAATTATTAAGAAGAGCATTAGAGGAGGGAAGATTTGGCAAGTTAATTTTAGGCACTGTTAGAGTCAGGTGGCATAGAAACCAAGCCTATTATGACCAAGATTATTGGAGAGGTACCTGGAAATATGATGGAGGAGTTTTTACTAATCAGGCATCACACCACTTAGATTTAATAGAGTGGATGATGGGAGACGTGGAATCTGTCTTTGCCAAATCCGAAACTTTTTTGCATAATATCGAGACTGAAGATACCGGAGTTGCATTATTTAGATTTACCAATGGAGCATTAGGCACCTTTGAAGCTACCACCTGCACTAATCCTGTTGATTTAGAGGGGTCTATTAGTATATTAGGGGAAAATGCTACCATAGAGATTGGTGGATTTGCCGTAAATGAAATGAAAGTTTGGAATTTTAAGGATAAAAAAGACTATGATAAAGAGGCTTTTGATAGCAGCTATATACCTAAAAATGTTTACGGATATGGGCATGAATTATATATTAGGAATGTATTAGAGACCATTGAAAATAATACTAAAGGTTTAGTAGAAGGGATTGAAGGAAGAAGATCCTTAGAGCTAATAAATGCAATTTACGAATCTATTGAAACTGAAAAAGAAATCTTTTTGCGGTTTAAACCCAAAAAATGCAAATTAGGAAATGATTATGAGAAAAATATATAAAAATGTAATTATTGGAAAAAATGCAAAAATCGGAGAATTTGTCATAATAGGAGAACCTCCTCGAGGTTATAGTGATGGAGAATTAAAGACAATTATTGGAGATGATTGTGTTATTAGATCTCATACTGTTATATATGCCGGTAATAAAATAGGAAAAAACTTTCAGACAGGACACGGAGTTAATATTAGGGAATTTAATGAAATTGGTGATGATGTGAGTATAGGCACACATTCCATTATTGAACATCATATTAAAATTGAAGATAAGGTAAGGATACATTCCAATGTTTTTATTCCAGAGTATAGTTATTTAAAAAAAGGATGTTGGATAGGACCATGTGTAACTGTAACTAATGTTTTGCATCCATTGTGTAAAAAAGCTAAGGAATGTGTCAAGGGAGCAACCATAGGAGAAAACACTAAAATAGGGGCAAATGCGACAATCCTACCGGATATAATTATAGGAAAGAATTGTCTTGTGGGGGCGGGAAGTTTAGTGACTAAAAATCTTTTAGATGATAATTATGTATACGCTGGAGTTCCCGCAAAAAGAATAAAACATGTCAGGGATTTAACCTGCTCCTATAATTTAATAGATAGACCATATAAAATAGAGGAGTAAAGATAATGATTCCATTTGTTGATTTAAAAGTCCAATATGATTCTATTAAAGATGAAATAAATGAAGTAATACAAAATGTACTTGATAATACAAGTTTTATTATGGGTGAAGAATTAAAGAAATTTGAAGTAGAATTTGCTCGGTTTTGTGATGTCAAATATGCTGTGGGAGTAGCTAATGGTTCGGATGCTTTAATTTTGGCTTTAAGAGCTTGTGGAATTGGTAAAGGTGATGAAGTTATTACCGTTCCTCATACCTTTATTGCTACTACAGAAGCAATTACTCATGTTGGTGGGAAAATAATTTTTGTAGATATTGACCACAAAACTTATACTATAGATGTATCTAAGATAGAAGAAAAGATTAATAAAAGAACTAAAACCATTATTCCAGTCCATTTATATGGTCAGCCTGCTGATATGGACCCTATTATGAGGCTTGCTAAAGAATATAATTTAAAAGTAATCGAAGATGCCGCTCAGGCTCATGGTGCAGAATATAAAGAGAAAAAAGTGGGTTCGATTGGAGATGTAGCTTGTTTTAGTTTTTATCCAGGAAAAAATTTAGGTGCTTATGGTGATGCCGGGATGATAACGACTAATAGTGAAGAAATTGCCAAAAAAGTTAAATTACTCAGAAATCATGGAAGAATAACAAAGAAATATGAACATCAGATAGAGGGCTATAGCAGCAGATTGGATAATTTGCAGGCGGCAATTTTAAGGGTAAAACTAAAATATCTGAATAAATGGAATGATTTACGCAGGAGGAATGCTAAAAAATATAATGAATTATTAAGTAATATAGATGGGATTATTATTCCATATGAAGCTGATTATGCCAAACATGTTTACCATTTGTATGTTATAAAAACAGAAAGTCGAGATATTTTAAGAGAAGAACTTAAATCTAATGATATAGCTACTGGGATTCATTATCCCATTCCCTTACATCTACAGCCAGCTTATAAATATTTGGGATATAAAGAAGGAGATTTTCAAATTACTGAAAAAGCCAGTCAAGAGATATTGTCCTTGCCAATGTTTGCGGAATTAAGTGATAAACAAATTGATGAAATTGTTGCGTTATTAAGTTATTAAAGTAAAGTATAAAAGGTTTTGTAAGAATAAGTTAAATGTTCAATACTTTTATTATAAAATATATTGATTAGTATACATATAATTTCAATATTTTAGATATAAAATAGATTGATATTAGAGAGAAATAAATTATATTATGTAAGACATATTATTTAATTGTTTTTAAAATCATGTAAAATAATATTAGGTGTAATATTATATGAATTATAGATTTGTAAAAGTATCAAGTCCTTATCCTGATTATCTCGAATATTTTTATAAAAAAAATACGAGCATAGCCGAAAATTATAATGATCATTTACGTTTACTTTTAAATGATTTTTTCGGTTATGGCGACGCCTTCTCAAGATATTTAAAAGAATTAGGTAATGAGACATATGAGATAATCTACAATGATAGAAGATTGCAAAAAAAATGGGCTCATTTAAATGGGATAAACGTTAAAAAAAATTGGCAGAAAAATATTTTACTCGAGCAGATAAGAAAAATTAAACCCGACGTTATATATTGGAATACTTTTATTGACGATAATTTTTTAAAGTGTATAAAAGATGAATTTCCAGGAATTAAAATTAATTTTACACACACGGGAGTAAAAATTAAAAACTATAAATACTATCAGGAATTTGATTTTATAATAAGTTGCTTAAAAAGCCAAGTAAATGATTTTAATTCAAAAAATAAAGACGCATATTTTATTAAACATGCTTTTCATCCTTTGATTTTAAATGAAATTAAAAGGGATAAGAAAAATATTGATTTTTCATTTTTTGGATCCATTGTAAGTGGGAACAGTTTTCATAATAAAAGAGCTAAATATTTAAGGTATCTTATAAAAAAAACTCCATTAGAAATTTATAGTAGTTTTAAAAATCCAACACTTATCGAGCATTCAAAAAAGTTCGTAAAAAAAATTATAAAACCAACGTTTAATGCACTGAAAAAAATGGGTTTTAATGACTACATTTTTCCCGAAAAAATAAAATTTAATAGAATCAAGAATTGGGAAGATACCAAAGAAAGAATACAATTAACAAAAGATATCGGAAAAAAAATTAATAGACCAGTATACGGTTTAGATATGTTTCAAAAGATTGCTAATTCTAAAATATTATTTAATATCCATATAGGTGAAGCAGGGAATCAAGCTGCAAATATGAGGATGTACGAAGTAACCGGGATGGGAACATGTTTACTAACCGATTGGAAAGAAGATATAAAAGAATATTTTGAGCCTGATTATGAAATTGTAACATATAAAAGCAAGGAAGAAACTTTAGAAAAAGTAAAATTTTTATTAGATAATCCTAAGGAAAGGGAGAGCATAGCATTAAATGGACAAAAAAGAACTTTAAGAGATCACACTTTAAAAGAAAGAGTAGAAAAAATTAATGAAATAATTTTAAAATATTTATAAAAAATTAAAAAATATTTGAATAATTCAGGAAGCAGATTTTCTTACTTCTAAGTCGTGTTTTGGTAATAAAAATATTTTTGAACGAGTAAAGAATAAAGCATTAAGGATAATTAGTAAAATTAAATGAATTATAGAATATTATCTTATATTCTTTCAGTTTCTATAAGATAAAAATAGAGAAAGCAAATAAAATGAGGAATTGGAAAGAAGCATATAAATTATTACAAAATAGTCCTGAATGGAATAAATTAGAGAAGTATATTAAAGATTTTGATGAAAACAAATCTCCTAAAGTTGAAAATATTTGGAAAATTATGAACGAAGTTTGGGATGATATGGGATTGAATAATAAAGATTATAATTTGGAGAAAGTTAGCGAATATTATTCCCATCCCGTTTGGTTTTTAAATGGTTTATTTATTGAAACCGATAGAGAGTCAATGAGACATAGAAAATCAATTGCTGAATATTTTAAAGGTAAAAAAAGATTAAAAATATTGGATTATGGTGGTGGATTTGGAACATTAGCTAAAGAAATTGTAAAACAATCACCTTCGTCTCAAGTAGATATATTTGAACCTCTTGCGTCAGAATATGCTTATAAAAATACAAATAATTTTAAGAATATTAGAATAGTCGATTATTTGAGAGAAAAATATTATGATGTTTTAGTAAATACTGATGTTTTAGAACACGTTGAGGACCCTATTAGCCTAATATCAATTTATAATAATTGCTTGAAAGAGGGGGGGCTTCTTATCTCTCACTGGAATTTTACTCCATGTATCAAGTGTCATTTACCTAAACATTTTCATTTTAGGTATACTTTTGATAAGATTATTCCCCTATTTGGATTTTCTAAAGAGATAAAAAATATTAAACATGGATATTTTTTCAAAAAATTTAAAAATATTACTAAGCAAGATTTAAATAATGCTTATAGAAAAGAGAAAATATCTAAATTATTTTATCCATTAAATAAGATAATAGAAGAAGTAAAAAAAATAGTTGTAATTATATTAAAAAAAATAAGAATGTATGACTTGGTGAAAAGAGTTACAAGAAGATGAAAATATTATTATTAAATACCGATGATATATCTGGTGGTGCTGCTATAGCTGCATATAGATTATTAAAAGGTTTACAGCAGAATGGTGTTCAAGCACAAATGCTAGTACAATCTAAGAAAAGTGATGATTATAGTATAATAGGACCTCAGACAAAATGGCAGAAAGCTTTTAGCAAAATTAGGCCTATAATCGATAGTATCCCGGTTAGATTTTATAAGCAACGAAAGAAAATTATTTTTTCACCTGCTATCATACCAGATAGTATTTCTAAAAAAGTAAAGAATGTTAATCCTGATATTGTACATTTACATTGGATTGCATCAGGGTTTATAAGAATAGAAACTTTAGCAAAGATTGATAAACCAATTGTTTGGACATTGCATGATATGTGGGCTTTCACAGGCGGTTGCCATTATGATGAAGATTGTGGAAAGTATAATAAAAATTGTGGTTATTGTCCAACTCTTGGTTCTAATAAAAAAAACGACCTTTCTTATAAAATTTTTAAGCGGAAGGAAAAATCCTGGAAGAATCTTAATTTAACCATCGTTACGCCTAGCTCATGGTTGGGTGAATGTGCTAAGAAAAGTTCACTTTTTTATAAAACACGAGTAGAAGTTATTCCAAATGGAATTGATCTAAATCATTTTAAACCGATAGATAAAAATATTGCCAGAGATATTTTGTGTTTGCCAAAAGATAAAAAATTAATATTATTTGGTGCTTTAAGCGCATTAAGCGATAAAAGAAAAGGATTTCATTTATTGAAGGAGGCACTAAAAAAACTTTCTTCTAAAGAAAATAAAGATATTGAACTGGTTATATTTGGTTCTTCCAAACTAAAGGGTGAAGAAAATTTAGGTTTTAGAACGCATTATTTAGGTCGATTAAATGACGAAATATCTTTATCGGTAGTTTATAATGCTGCTGATGTAATGATTGTTCCTTCAATACAAGATAATTTACCCAATACAATAATGGAATCTATAGCGTGTGGAACGCCGGTTGTTGCATTTAATATAGGGGGAATTCATGATATGATAGAACATCAAAAAAATGGTTATCTCGCAAAACCATTCAATACAGGAGATTTAGCATATGGTATTAAGTGGGTATTAGAAGATAATGTTAGGTGGAGAAAGCTCAGTGAGAGTGCAAGAGAAAAGGTTATAAAAGAATTTGATATCGTAAAAATAGCTAAAATATATGAAAATTTATATAAGGATATTTTAAGAAATTAAAAAATATTAATAATGATCGTATAAAATTTAATAAGGAGAACAAGCAATGAAAAAAGCCCTTATCACCGGCATTACCGGTCAAGATGGTTCTTATTTGGCAGAGTTTTTACTTTCCAAAGGCTACGAAATTCACGGTCTTATAAGAAGAGCAAGCACCTTTAATACCAGTAGAATAAACCATATCTATAAAGACCCTCATATGAGAGGGGTACGATTACATCTTCATTATGGTGACCTTAGTGATTCCGGGCAGCTTATCAATCTCATCTATAATATTAAACCAGATGAAATTTATCATTTAGGAGCCCAAAGCCATGTCCGGGTCAGTTTTGATATACCGGAATATACCGGTGATATTACTGCTTTAGGGACTACCAGAATATTGGAGGCAGTAAGAAGAAGCGGGATAAAGACTAAATTTTATCAGGCCTCTAGTAGTGAGATGTATGGTGATGCCCCGGCACCTCAGAATGAAGATACCCCTTTTAGAGCGAGAAGCCCTTATGCGGCCGCTGAGATCTATGCCTATTGGATGGTTCGTAATTATCGGGAAGGATATAATATATTTGCCTGCAATGGGATACTTTTTAACCATGAATCATCTATAAGGGGAGAGACTTTTGTAACTCGTAAGATTACTCGAGGAATAGCGGGGATTATCGCTGGTAAGGAGAAGAAAATATATCTGGGTAATCTCGAAGCCAAAAGAGACTGGGGTTATGCCCCGGATTATGTAGAGGCGATGTGGCTGATGCTACAGCGGGAAAGACCGGAAGATTATGTTATCGGGACTGGAGAGACCTATTCGGTTAAAGAATTTTTAGAAGAGGTTTTTGGTTATATGAATTTGGATTATCAGAAATATGTGGAGATAGATCCACGTTATTTCAGGCCTACTGAGGTAGAGCTTTTACTTGCCGATTCTTCTAAAGCCAGAAGAGAGCTGGGGTGGAATCCAAGAATTAGCTTTAAGGAATTGGTCAGGATAATGGTGGATAGTGATTTAGAATTAGTCGGATTGGATTCTCCTGGAGAGGGGAAGGAGATTTTAAAACAAAAGGGTATTAGCTGGACGGAGAATCATTTGACGATGGGGTAAGGAGAATTTCTGGATTCCTGTTTTCACAGGAATGACAGAAAATAAACAGGAATGGCATGACAGAAGAAATTTATAGGAGTAAAATATGAATTTTTGGCAAGATAAGAGAGTTATTGTTACCGGTGGGGCAGGATTTTTGGGCTCTTATGTGGTGGAGAAGTTGAAGGAGCGAGGATGTAATAATATATTTGTCCCTCTGGTCGAAGATTATTATTTGACTAAAAAAAAATATAATCAAGTTATATCAAGATTATCCCGCTGATATAGTAATTCATTTAGCGGCAGTAGTCGGGGGAATCGGAGCTAATCGAGAAAATCCAGGTAAATTTTTTTATGATAATCTGGTAATGGGGGCAATGCTTATGGAATATGCTCGGCAGTTTAAGGTAGATAAATTTGTAGCCATCGGTACCATCTGTGCCTATCCTAAATTTACTCCAGTTCCTTTTAAGGAAGAGGATTTATGGAATGGTTATCCGGAAGAGACCAATGCCCCTTATGGACTGGCTAAAAAGATGATGTTAGTTCAATCTCAAGCTTATAGGGCACAATATGGATTTAACTCTATCTTTCTTTTACCTTTAAATTTATATGGACCGAGAGATAATTTTGATTCCAGAAGCTCCCATGTTATCCCAGCCTTGATAAAAAAATTTATGGAGGCGATAGAAAAGGGAAAAGATGAGGTAGTTGTTTGGGGGACAGGAAAACCCACTCGAGGATTTTTATATGTGGAAGATGCGGCTGAGGGGATTTTACTAGCTACAGAAAAATACAATAAGAGCGAACCGGTAAATCTGGGCTCTGATTTAGAGATATCTATCAAGGATTTGGCTGAGTTAATTGGTAGGTTTACAGGATTTAAAGGAAAGATTAATTGGGATAGCAGTAAACCTGATGGCCAACCCCGAAGAAGATTGGATACTACTCTGGCTGAGCGAGAATTTGGCTTTAAGGCAAGGATGGATTTTGAGGAAGACTTAAAGAGGATAATTAAGTGGTATAGAAATAAAGACCAAAAATAATACATATAATAAGGTAATATAAATTAATTATACTTAATAATAATTTACAATTAGTATTAATAATTAGCGTAGGAAATTTTGTTATGAATAAAAACAGTTTATTTTTAGATAAAATTAATGGATTTATTATTTCCATTTTAATATTAGGTAGTTATATTATAAGGCAACTAGTTTATATTAAGGATAAGGAAAGTACAACCGATAAAATAATAATGATCATTATTATTTTATCGGTTGCATTATTTTTTTACTGGAAAGACCTGAGATCAAAGAATTTATTTTATGATACAATGTTTTTTTTATGCATATTTTGTTTATATTATTTATATATGGACTTTTATATTAATAATTTTCCAATATTTTTATTTGTACTATTATTTTTATCAATATTTATATCTTATAAAAAGGGAATAAGGAATAGAAATTATTTATTTTTATTTTTAATTTTTTTTATTATGCTGTTTATGCTTAATATTATAATTGTGGGGGTAAAAAATGGAGCATATTCAGAATCTAAAATTAAAGGGTTTTTACTTTATTCGGTAGTTCCTTCTTTTTATATTATAGCTATAGCAAATGAGCGTAATTTAAGATGGTCAAAAAAATTTTTATGGTATATATGTTTGTTTATTTTAATAGTTGGCGTAGAAAATTATTTTAAAGATCATATATTATACACTAGTGAAGTAATGAAATTATCAATAGACTATATTAGTACTTCGTTTATATTTGGAGCGATATTTTTATATATATTTTTTGAGAAGTTAATATTTCAAAGGAAAAAAATTTATCTATTTTTACTCCCTATAGTGCTATTTTTTATGTTATTAACTGGTTCAAGAGGTCCTTTGATAAGCTTGTTAATAACTTTATCAATATATTTTTTAATGGCTTTTAATAATAAAAAAAAATTAATTTTTGCAATTTTTATATTAGTGTTTACAATATTCTTTATACATACAAATTTTTTTATTAATACATTAAATAGGTTTCCAGGTTTCGATAGAATATATTATACAATTACAGAGTACTATAAAAGTGGAATGCAAATAGAATATATAAGCAGTGGACGTGAATATCATTATTCTAAAGCTATTAAAGAATTTTATAATCGGCCTATATTTGGAGTAGGCATAGGGACTGACGAAACTCCAGGAGAATATGCACATAATTCATTTTTGGAAATAGCTTCTCAATTAGGGGTTTTTGCTTTATTTATTTTTTCATTAATAATTATTATTTGGGTTTTTCAATTTTATAGGTCAGAAAAAAAGGGGATTTCTTGCTTTAGGTTTTTTAAGTACTTATTTTTATACTTTTTAGTCCAATCGTTATTTTCAGGCTCTATTTTATTTAATTATTCCTTTTGGGCAATATTAACACTCAGTGGAGTTATTTTTTATATTGAATTAAAAAAGACAATATGATAATATCTAGAACAAATATAAATGTTGGTTAAATCTTTATTATTTGCAATTAACTTATTATTAATTGTATGGTTCATTCGCTCTTGTATTAAAAATCTAATATAAATGAGAACTAAATCATATAACCTTTTGGTGGAATGATAGAAGATATTGGGAAGAACTTTGTACAAATTAAAAATTGCCCAGATGTTAGCCCAAAAAAAATAATGATGAAAATGTCATATACAATTCAAAGGAAAACATTCAATATCCTTTTGTTTTATAAATGATCTTGTTGTTGGATTCTGGTAATACGTATTCAGAGCTTATTAATTTAGGTAATCCTGCTGAATTTAAATTTAAGCTAATAGAACTGGCAAAAAAGTGCTTGATCTTACAAATGCTAAATCAAAAATATCTTTTAAACCATTACCCCATGGTGACCCAAAATAAAGAAAACCAGATATAGAGTTGGCTGAAAAAATGTTACACTGGAAACCTAGTGTTACTTTAGAGATTGGGTTAAATAAGACTATAAATTATTTTAGAGAAGGAGTAGTATAAAATTTATGAAAATAGCTTATGTTACTACTTATGAGTCTAATAATATTAATAATTTCTCCGGAACGGGTTACTATATAGCACGTGCTCTTGAAAGACAATCTATAAACATTAAATATATTTGCCCGTTAAAAGAAGCAAACTCTTTATTTTTTAAAAGCAAGCAATATTTATATCTTAAAATTTTTAATAAGAAGTTTATTCGCGATAGGGAACCATTTGTTCTTAAAAGCTATGCAAAACAGGTCGCTTCAAAGCTCTCAAGCCATGAGATTGATTACATTTTTAGTCCTGGAACAATACCAATATCTTATTTAGAACATGAAAAACCAATTGCATTTTGGACAGATGCCACCTTTGCAGGAATGATTAATTTTTATCCTAGTTTCACTAATTTGTGCAAAGAAACAATTTATAAAGGGAATGCTATGGAAAAAATGTCTCTTGAGAGATGTAGGGTTGCAATATATTGTTCAGAATGGGCTGCTCAAACAGCTATTAATAATTATAAAATTAATCCAGAAAAAATACATGTTGTTCCATTTGGTGCAAATCTTGAATGCAACAGGAACGTTGATGATATTAAAGATATAGTTTCATCTAGACCAGCTAATGTATGCAAATTGCTATTTGTGGGAAAAGATTGGTTTAGAAAAAATGGTAATCTTGCATTAGATGTAGCCAAATGCCTTAATAAATCAGGGATAAAAACAGAATTACATATAGTTGGTTGCAAGCCAATTGTAAACGAATCACTGCCGAAGTATGTAGAACTCCATGGTTTTTTAGATAAGGCATTAAAGGAAGGTATAAATAAATTGAATAGATTATTTGCTGAATCACACTTTTTGATTTTGCCTTCAGTGTCAGAATCTTATGGCTCGGTTATTTGTGAGGCAAGTTCTTACGGAGTACCTAGTATAACAACAAATGTTGGTGGAATAACAACTGCAGTAAAAGATGGATTTAACGGAAAAACTTTTTCAAAAGATGCTAGCATAGAGGAATACTGCACCTACATCTTTAATTTATGGTCTAATTATTCCGAATATAAAAAGCTAGCTTTGTCTTCTTTTAATGAGTATCAATCAAGACTTAATTGGACAATAGCAGGAAAAAATGTAAAAAAAATTCTTGAAGATACTATATGAGAGTTAAAGCAGGTATTGCAATAGAAATGACTTGATATTTAACTGTAGATCAAAATTATATTTTTATAGAGATGTAAAATAGTCATGAACAGTCAAGCGTATTTATATATTGCGGGTCATACAGGTTTAGTTGGTTCGGCTGTTAACAGAAAGTTAGAAATAATGGAGTATAAAAAAAATAATATGCAAAACCGGCTCAGAACTTGATTTAAGGAACAAAGCAATTGTTGAAGATTTTTTGCATCAGAAAAACCAGATTATGTATTTCTTGTAGCTGTAAAGGTTGGAGGAATATATGCTTAATATAAAGAAATTGCTGTTTCTAGGAAGTTCAAGTCTATATCTAAAGTTTGCACACTAACCCATAAAGGAAGAATATCTTTTATCAGGGCAGTTAGAACCTACCAATGAAACTTATGCAATAGCCAAAATAGCAGGAATAAAAATGGGTGAGGCTTATAATAGTCAGTATGATACAAACTTTATTTCTATAATACCGAATAATTTATATGGACCTAATGACAACTTCGACTTGGAAACATCTATGTATTACCAGCCTTAATATGAAAATTTATAGAAGCGATAGAGGAGGGTATAGACGAAGCAGTAGTTTGGGGAATAGGAAAGCCCACTCGAGGATTTTTATATGTGGAAGATGCAGCAGAAGGGATATTGCTGGCAGCAGAGCGCTACAATAAGAGTGACCCGGTAAATCTGGGCTCTGATTTAGAGATATTCATTAAGGATTTAGCTGAGTTAATTGGCAGACTTACAGGATTTAAAGGAAAGATTAATTGGGATAGGAGTAAGCCGGATGGACAGCCCAGAAGGAAATTAGATACCAATCGAGCAGAACGGGAATTCGGTTTTAAGGCTAAGCTGGATTTTGAGGAAGGATTGAAAGGGACGATTGAGTGGTATAAAAAGAATTGGAAGGTGTCAAATGAAAAGAAGGATGTTAGTTTCAATAATAACGGTATGTTATAATTCCGAAAAATATATAAGAAGTACAATAGAATCGGTACTACTTCAAACTTATAAAAATATTGAATATATTATAATTGATGGTGAATCAACAGATAGGACATTAGATATTATAAAAGATTATGAATCCAAATTTAACGGTAGAATGAAATGGATTTCTGAAAATGATGATGGGATTTATGATGCTATGAATAAAGGTATAAATTTAGCCAAAGGGGAATTAATTGGAATAATAAATAGTGATGATTGGTATCATTATAATTCATTAGAAGTACTGACTAATAATTATGAAGAAAAAGTAGATATTTATTATGGTAATATGTATGAAGTTAGAGAAATTGAAAATAAATTATATATTAAAAAAATAAATGGAAATAAATTGCATTTAATTAAAAAATCAATGAGTATTCTACATCCAAGTTGTTTTGTAAATAAAAGATGGTATAAAAAAATAAAATTTGACACTAAATACAAAATAGCTGCAGATTATAAATTTATATTACATTCATTTATAAAAGGAGCGAAATTTAAATATGTAGATTTTTCATTTTCATTTATGAGGATGGGTGGACTTTCTTTTATTAATTTAAAAAAGAACCCTATAACTGGAATGAATATTCAATGTGAGATATTAGGTAAAAAGTATTTTATTATTTCAATAATGATTTTTTTTACAAGCTTATTAAAATGTAGTTTTTACAAGATAAGAAAACAAATAGCGATGTTATTTTTACCAAAAAAGGTAATAAATTTACTTAAAAAAAGAGGTAGTTGGAAACCTTTTAATGAAAAATATAATAAAGAAAAAATATAATGCAATAAAGTTATTTATATTTAGAGGAATTATTTAATATATATTAAAACCTATATTAATTTTGTTAATTTCAAAGGTAATATATATTTATTTACCTATAACCTCAAAGCTATAAAAATATTTAAATAGGTAAAGTAGTTAAAACAATAAAGACAAATAATAATAAAACATTTAGAACAAAAATTGCTTTATTAAATAAAAATTTATTTAAAAGTAAACATGAAATTGGAGTGGTTGCTTTAAATATTAAGGACCTTAAAAATACACTGTAGTTTAATAATAAAGAAGATTATATTGAAATTGTTTCTTTATAAATATTTCATTCTATTTTTTATTAATTATAATTTACTCCTTGATTAATATTTTAAATAGCAAAAATTATGACTCTCGTTATTCTAGTTTGTTTGTTGATAATTTTATTATTTTTTTTGGGAATATATTCTTTAACTAATACATTCACAATAAAAGTAAAAATTATCTGAACCCTTATAAATAGTATTATTCTCTATAGGAAAGGGTAGAAAGTGTAAACTACCACTTAAAAGTAATACAATTAATACTTTAAGTGTATATTAAAGTATTGGAGGGAGAGATATGGCTGATTTTATTTGGGCACAAAGAAATATAATAGAGGCACCTCGTTTTAAAAGAATTTACAAGAAAAATATGTTAAAACCCATGAGGAAAATGTATATTTATGGAAAAGATAAAACTTATACTTTTATTCAAAAAGAAAATAATTTTATTATAATTATTGGATACTGTTGTTTCCCAGGCGAATCAATTCATAATACTGCTCTAAGAATTCTTAAATCTTTTAATGAATCAAAAATATTAAACTTAAAAAAACAACTTACCGGGCAGTTTATAATAATTATTAAAAAGAATAATATAGTGTATAGTTTTGGAGATATTTGGCAGGTTAGGAATATATTTTATTCAAAAGATTTTAATATTATAAGTTCTTCTATTTCTTCTATTGAAAAAAATATTAACACAAGTGAAAAAGATTTAGATGTTGATAAAGTAATTGAATATATTGCTATGGAAATTATCCATTATCCTAGTTGGCTTGGTAATAAGACAATGCATATAAATATTAAACGATTAAGACCTTTTGAATATATAATTATCGACACTCTTAAATCAGTTTTTCGAATAGGCGAAGTATGTTTTTATATAGATAATAGGAAAGAATTAAGTTTAGATAAAATTTCTAATAATTTATTAGACACTCTTAGAAATATTATTGAAAATCCGTCTTTTAAAGACAGTAAAATTGGTGTTACTTTAACTGGCGGATATGATACTCGACTTGTAGCAATTCTTGCGACAAATTATTATAAAAATTCTTCATTTCGAATCGCACTTTCACAAGAAACTTACGGAAGCATTAAAGAGTCAAAAATCTCAAAAAAAATAGCTAAAATAGTAAATATTCCAATAGTAATCAAATCTTCTAAGACAAATCGTGATTTTAATGATAGATTTTATATTTTAACTGAAGGTTTATCTCCTACAAATAATTCAACAATAACTCCAATTATTTATAAAAACTATATATATGATTTGGGATTAGGCGGTTGTTTTGGAACAGAACTTTTTAAACCTTTAGATTCATATTTAAAAATTGAAGATTATATTAAAAAATCAATTTTAAAAGCTAAGAAATACATTCAGATTAATAAAGAAGCGTGGAGTAGACTATATTTTTCTATAGATGAAGAGTTTAAGAGCATTAGAGAACATTATATACTTTATGAACCCAATGTGTTAGATGAATTACGCATTTTTCTTCTATTGAATACAGCTTTTTTTTCTTCTTCAATATTGGCACCATATAATATTAATGGATTAGAGTTTGAACCATATTATTTTTGGCATATTCTCGAGATTGCTTTTAAAGTACCTAAGAAATATATGTGCATATATGGCTTTTCACGATGGACAAGCTTAGTACAAAAAAAGAGTATATCAAAAATAAATTATCCTATTGGAAGAGTTATGACAACAAACTATCAACCAATGTTACCTCTTACAATAAGAACCTTAATTTTTTATTTATCAGGAGGTTTTCAATATTTCACAGACAAAGTTATAAGTTCATTAAAAAATAAAAATAAACAATATTCAAAAAAAATTACAATTAATAATAATTTGTATTATCTGTCTGATGGGTGGGATGAATTATTTTTGCGCCGTATACGAGAAAAATATAATATAAAAATAGATATTATTGAATGAAGAAGATTTAATATGGTGTTAACACCCAAAAAGTACCCAAACTTTACAAATAATATTAACTAATACTAATCAATATATTTGAATTATTTACTTTATGCACCCTTTGTAGTATCAAAATAAAAGTTACATCGCTCCCAGCTTGTCACAAAAATGGGAACCTCCGAGTATCAAGAGTTGGCCAGGAAAAGAGCTGGGATAGAGGGCATACCCTTGGTATTTCGAAGGAGGTACAAGATAGATCATCTGCCGGTAAGGGGATTAGTACGGGTAAAGGTCTACTTAGGGTTTAAGATATCGGCAATAAACTGTAAGAGATTGATAAAAGGGTTGATAAATAGGCCAAAAGTAAGCCTTCCTGCTCTTTTATATCACCATTTATTTTCGCTATTTCGTTTTCAAAGAACCTACGGAGTTAAATTTGCTGCTTAAGTTAAATATGCTGTATAAAATTTTAGTTTTTGGGAGATAATCATATTATTTCTTTTAATTATAATTAGCATAGTTCCTGATAAGTTCTTTTTATGGTTTAATCAACTAGAAAATATTTCACATGCCACAAGCTGGCAGGCAAGAATTGTAAAATAGAAAACTAATTATGATATTTGGAAACTTTCACCATTGTTTAGCTGGGGGCTAGGGAAGTTTACTATAAACACTGTTGTGGATAGTGAATGATTATTTTTAATTCGTGTTTTGTAAGTTTTTATCATGGACTTTCAAGAATTTATCGTAGTTCTTAAACTATGGAAACTATAGCACAAAGAAGTAGTTCTGCAAGCAACATTCGTGGTCTATGCAATATATATGATTATAGCTGACGTTTATCATTCATTGTAATTGATGCCGTTTTTGTTAATTTTTCTTGGATTGGCTTATTAGCAGATGCGAACAAAGAGGGGAGGCCTTGATTATGAAAGTTCTTGAAATTTCACATTTATATCCGGTTTTTTATGATCCTCTTCTTGGGATTGCAATACATAAACAAATTAAAACCTTAAAAAGTAAGGCCTGTGAAGTATTGGTAATTTCGACCATTCCTTGGACACCTTTCCCTATAAAATATATGTCTAATAAATGGAAATTATATTCTAAGGTATCTACTCATAAATTTATCGATGATATTGAAGTATTTTGTCCTAAATATCTTGTATTTCCAAAAGCATATTTTCTTGCTTCTTCTGGTATTCGTATGTATTATGGCATCAAAAAATTAATTGAAAAGCTTTGGTCTATATTTCCATTTGATATAATCCATGCCCACATGGCTTTACCCGATGGATATGCAGCTATGTTACTTAGTCGTGATTACAACAAACCCTTGGTAATAACTTTTCAAGCAACTGATTTAGATATTACTGTTAACCGGAATGATAAATGTTTGCAATCATTACAAAAAGTATTTTTTGCAGCAGATAAAGTAATTTCGCCAAGTCCTAGATTAAGTAGGCAATTTTCTGAACAATTTAAAATAGTTTCAACAACAGTAGGTTATGGGATAGAACCAAGAGATATTTTTTATGGAGATAGTAACCTTAGAACTAAATATAAAAATTATCGTCTTTTGTTGAGTGTTTCACGTTTGATACCTACTAAGGGAATAGACTTAAATTTACGTGCTCTTAAAGATATAATAACTAAATATGGTAATTTACTTTATTTGATAATAGGAGATGGATCTGCTCGTCAAGATTTGGAATGTCTTACTAACGATTTAGGTTTAAAAGAACATGTTAAATTTATTGGGCAGCAGCCGCATAATCGTGTTATGGAATATATATCAATTTGTGAAATTTTTACTATGCCAAGTTGGCAGGAAACCTTTGGATTAGTCTATGTAGAAGCAATGGCTCATGGAAAACCAATTATTGGATGTAAAGGACAAGGAGTAGATGGTATTGTTAAGCATAGGGAAACAGGATTATTAGTAATGCCGAAAGATGTAGATAGTCTTGTTGAAGCAATAGATTATTTAATAAGTAATCCGGATAAAGCACGTGCGATAGGCAAACGGGCGCGTAAGCTTGTATTAGAGAATTATACTTGGTCGAAAAATGCTGAAAAGACAATAGAGGTTTACCGAGAGGTACTTAATAATGACCATTAGAGTATGTATTTTAACCATAGTTCATCAACCATTTGATACAAGGATATTTTATAAAGAGGCTAAAACTCTGGTGCAGTCCGGGTATAAAGTAACGTTAATTGCCCAACATGATAAAAATGAAATAATAGATGGAATTAAGATTATTGCTTTACCCAAACCTAAAAATCGTTTTATAAGAATATTCGGGATTGGTTGCAAAGTTTTATATTTAGCTTTACGACAACATTCAGATATTTATCATTTCCATGACCCTGAATTAATACCTGCGGGAATTTTGATAAGATTATTAGGCAATAAAGTTATATATGATGTGCATGAAGATGTTCCAAAACAGATTATGAATAAAAGATGGTTAAATAATGATCAAATCAGAATATTTGTGGCATTTACAGTAAATATCTTTGAACAAATAGGGGCTTTGTTATTTGATAAAATTGTAGCCGTAACCCCGGATATTGAAAAAAGATTTCCTAAGAAAAAAACACTTATTTTAAGAAATTATCCTATTTTAAACTTAATAGATAATGTCAATCCTATTAATTATAAAACAGAAAAACCAATTATTATTTATGCAGGTGGGCTTACTAAAATTAGAGGAATAAAGGAAATTATTCAAGCGATGGAGTATATAAATAATAAGGCAGAGCTTTGGCTTTTAGGGAAATGGGAAAGCGATGAATTTAAATATGAATGTGAAAATTTAGAAGGTTGGAATAATACTAGATGTTTAGGGTTTATCTCGCTAAATGAGGTATTTCAATATATGAAGATAGCGGATATTGGGCTTTGTTTACTACACCCAATTAAAAATTATATTACAGGTTTGCCTGTAAAATCATTCGAATATATGGCTTGTTCATTACCAATGGTTATGTCTGATTTTCATTATTGGAAAGTACTATTCGAAGAATGTGCTTTATTTGCGAATCCTTATGATTCTAAAGATATTGCTGATAAAATTATCTATCTTTTAAATAATCCTAACAAAATAAGAAAATTAGGAGATAGGGGAAGAGAATTAATCGAAGAAAAGTATAGTTGGGAAACGGAAAGTAAAAAGCTTATTATGCTATATAATTCATTTGTCAAGTAATTAAAGTAATTAATAAAAATAAAATAAATCGAAATGAGGGGGATGATATAATTGAATTTATTATGTGTGGGAAGTGCAACTTCGATTGAAATACATAATGCTATAATTGCCTTTAGGAATATTGGATATAATGTATTTTTGTTAAATATATCTCGAGATTATTTTCCTAATCATATAGAGGCAATACCAAATTATGATAATATTACAAATTTATATCAAGGGATTAATATTAATAAAGATAAAAGAATAAGGAAAATAGAGCGATTATTAATTGTACGTGGTTTGTATAAAGGAAGAAGCCAAGTTGTTAAAAGAATAAATGATGTCTTTAAAGAAAATCACATTGATATAGTTTATAGCTTGTGGGGTACGGATCCTTTACCTGAAATAAAAATTATTCAAAATCAAAAAATACATTGTCCTATTGTTCATCATTTTTTGGCTTTTCCAGGGGCACCAGTGTCATGGTTTACACGATTAAAATATCTTTTTTATAAAGAAGTAGTTTTGAATATTGTGGGAAGAATATATGGTAGTTATCGAATGTATAATTACGTAAATAAACTTTTTAATCTAACACAAAAAGGAAAAGATATAATTTTTTTAGATTACTTTAGCGAGATGTATTTTCCTCGCAAAAGATTATCTTTGTTATCGGAAGAAGATGAAGAGCCTCATATTTTATTTATAGGAAGAACTGATTTTCAAAAAGGATCATTGAATGATGTCGAAGAAATAATAAAAGAGATAGCCTTAAACCAAATACATGTTCATTTAGGAGAAACAAATATATCTATTAATAAAAATGATTATTTACATTTTTTCCCAATATTTAAAGCAGGCAATTTATCAAATGGTTTGTTTGCAGAGTTTATGACTCAATTCGATGCGTGTATAATTTTATATAATTTTAATAAAAGAAATTGGCCAAAGGATAGATTTTATAATAGTTTGCCAAATAGATTTTCATTTGCTTTTACTGGAGGGATACCAATAATTATGCCTGAAGGATATTTTTTAAGTTGCCAAGAAATTATTAAAAAATATCAAATTGGATTTACATATAAAGATATTGAGGATTTGAAAAGTAAAATAAAAAATAAGCGTTTAATGAAAAAAATAAAAGTAAATGCCATTAAAATAAGTTCAAATTTTACATTTGAGAGAAATTTTCATAGGCTTGAAAAATTCATAAAAAATATAATTAATGAAAAATTAAATTAGTTTATTTATAATATTAATGAAGGAGCAAAATATGAAAGGTATAATCTTGGCTGGTGGGTCAGGGAGCAGGCTAAATCCCTTAACCAAAGTAACCAGCAAGCAGTTAATTCCAGTTTATGATAAACCGATGATATATTATCCTTTGTCTACTTTGATGTTGGTGGGGATTAAAGATATATTAATCATCTCTACTCCCCAGGATTTACCAAAATTTATGAAGCTTTTTGGAGATGGCTGGGAGATTGGACTTAATATTACCTATAAAGAACAGCCCAAGCCAGAGGGGATTGCCCAGGCCTTTATTATTGGAGAAGAGTTTATAGGCAAAGATTCGGTATGCTTGATATTGGGGGATAATATATTTTATGGGCATACTCTATCCTTAACTTTACAGAAAATCAGTAGGTTAAATGAGGGGGCTTGTATCTTTGGTTACTGGATGGCCAATCCTCAACGATACGGGGTAGTTGAGTTTAATGAAAATAATGAAGTTATAAGTATTGAAGAAAAACCAAAATATCCTAAATCAAATTATGCCGTTCCTGGACTTTATTTTTATGATAATGAGGTCGTAAATATAGTTAAAAATCTAAAGCCTTCTGCCAGAGGGGAACTTGAGATAACCGATATAAACTTAGCTTATCTAAAGAAAGGAAACCTCAAGGTGGAGCTTTTGGGCAGGGGTTATGCCTGGCTGGATACTGGTACCCCAGATAGTCTGCTTGATGCCTCCAATTACATTGCTACTATAGAGAGGCGCCAGGGCTTAAAGATTGGCTGTATAGAAGAGGTGGCTTTTAGGATGGATTATATTGACAAGAATCAGTTTGAGGAAATAATTGAGAGATTGCCGGCAAATGATTATAGGAAATATCTGGAAATGATTTTAAAAGAAGAACAAAAGATAAAGCAGGATATATATGGAATTTAAAAAAGGTAAAATTGAAGGGGTAATAATAGAAAAATTAATTAAATATTCTGATGAAAGAGGTTCTTTGATAGAGACCTTTAGGATAGACAATCTGCCGGATGATTTATGCCCGGTAATGAGCCATATTTCTTATACTAAACCAGGGATAGCCCGAGGACCTCATGAACATCTAAAACAGACTGATATATTCTGTTTTATTGGGCCAGGTGATTTTAAAATAAAGCTCTGGGATAATCGAAAGGAGAGCAAAACTTACGGGAATTATATGGAATTTTTTGGTGGTAAAGAAAATCCGATAAGGGTTGTCATACCATTTGGCGTGGTACATGGTTATAAAAATATTTCTCAATTTGAAGATGGGATAGTTATTAATTATCCTGATCAACTTTTTATGGGATGGGACAAAAAAGAACAAGTTGATGAAATAAGATATGAAACTGATAACCAGAGTCCTTTTAAAATAGATGGCTAACTATTTATAAAAATATTACCTTTTGGAAAAAAAGATAAATTAATTAAATTTACGTTCCAAGAAGAGTTCTTAAGATATTTGTGGATACTATAAAATAAAAGGCACTATAAAATAAAAGGACAATTATATGAATTATTTTAAATAGTAAAAAATATTAAATTATTAAATTTTAGTTTTAACTGATATTTAAAAAGTATAAACAGTGAACTATTACTATTTTTATTTAAAACAATTATTAATAATTAATTGATGAAAGGGGAATAATATGGTTGAGACAAGTCAAGCAAGAGGTAATTTTATCCACAGGACATGTTGCAGGATTTGCGGAAGTACGAAATTAGATAAATTTTTATCACTTGGTCCATCTCCTTTAGCTAATAATTTTTTGAGGGTAGATCAATTAAATAAGAAGGAATTACATTACCCACTAGATGTATACTTTTGTAATAAATGTCACCTTGTTCAATTATTAGATATAGTACCTCCCGAGGTAATGTTTAAGGACTATGCATACATAACTAGTGCGTCGAAGCCTATGGAATTACATTTTGCTGGTCTTGCAAAAGATGTAGTGAATAATTTTAAAGTTAGCAAAGATAGTTTAGTTGTGGATATTGGAAGTAATGATGGAACACTGTTACAATATTTTTCAAAAATGGGTCTGCGAATATTAGGTATTGAACCAGCTTCAAATATCGCTCAAATAGCAAGAAAAAGAGGCGTAACAACTATAAATAAATTTTTCAGTAAAGATTGCGCTATAAAAATTTATAAAAAATATGGTTTTGCAGATATAATTCTTGCTACTAATGTTTTTGCACATTTAGACAATTTAGAAAATATTTTATATGGCATAGATTATTTACTATCAAAAGACGGTGTTTTTGTTATTGAGGTTCCTTATCTTATAAATTTATTAGATAATATAGAATTTGATACAATATATCATGAACACCTTTCTTATTTTTCTATTTACCCTCTAATTTACTTATTCCAAAAATTTGGGATGAAAATTGTGGATATAAAGCAAATTCCTATTCATGGAGGTTCAATTCGTATTTTTGTAAAAAGATTAACCAAAAAACAATCTCAAAATGTTTCCAAATTCCTATCAACAGAACAAAACGCTGAAATTGATTCATTAAAAATATATACAAAATTTGCTAAAAAAGTAGCTTTAGTAAAAGAAAGATTAGTAAAACTTTTAAAAACATTAAAAAACGAAAAAATAAGAATAACTGGTTATGGAGCGACAGCAAAAGGAAATACTTTATTAAATTATTGTAAAATTGGTCCAGATATTTTAGATTATATTAGTGATACGACCCCTTATAAACAAGGACGTTATACACCAGGGATGCATATCCCAATTTTCCCAGAGGAAAAATTTCATAGAGAGCCACCTAATTATGTTCTTCTATTAGCCTGGAACTATGCTGATGAGATTTTACAAAAAGAGCAAAAATACAGGCAAAAAGGTGTGAAATTTATTTTGCCGCTTCCTGTTCCAAAAATTCTATAGATTATGATTTATAATGAAATATGAAAACATTAAAAAATATTTTTAAATAAGATAAAATAGTTAAAAATTGCACGGCCGATTTATATTAAGATTTTGTTAAAAAGATAAGATTAACGAAGTAAAACATAAGGGTATAAAGATGATTTATTTAATTTTGTTAAAGAGGATAAATAGTCTATGATCTGGCTTATTGGAAATAAAGGGATGCTGGGTAATGATGTAGAAAAATTATTGAAAGAGCGAGGGCTTACTTATTGGGGCAGTGATAATGAAGTCGATATTAGTGATTATAAAGCGCTGGAAAAATTTGGAAAAGATAAGAAGATTAAATGGGTAATCAATTGTGCAGGATATACTAAGGTAAATAAGGCAGAAGAAGAAATAGATGAGGCCTTTAGGATAAACAAAGATGGGGTTAGGAATATTGCCTTATTTTCGGCAGAGAGGCAGATTAGATTAATTCATATCTCTACTGACTATGTCTTTAATGGCTGGCAAGAGGGGAGAACTGTTGACTACAGAGAAGATAATAAAACTAATCCTATAAATATATATGGTAAGAGCAAATTAGCTGGCGAAGAAGAGATAAAAAAGATATTAGAAGAAAATTTTGTTATTCGTACAGCTTGGCTCTATGGATTACAAGGGAACAATTTTGTCTATACTATGTTAAGATTATTTGAAGAAAGAGATTTGATAAAGGTAGTAGAAGACCAGTGGGGCTCTCCAACTTATACAGTGGATTTAGTCGGAGCTATTTTAAAGATAATAAAAGATGATTCAGTTAGTTATGGGATATATCATTTTACCAATGAAGGAGTAGCCAGCCCGTATGAATTCGCGAAGACTATTTATAAAAAAGCTAAAAGATTAAGATTAATTGAGGGCAATAAAAAAATAGTGATAGAGCCTGTTAAGACTGAGGATTATCTTACTGAAGCTAAAAGACCAATATATTCAGTTTTATCTAAAGAGAAGATAAAAAGGGAGTTTAATCTAAAGATTAGAGATTGGGATAAGGCATTGGAAGATTTTCTGATTATTTTGTCATTGTGAACAAATTGAAGCAATCTCAATAAAATAAATAAAAAAAGAATTATTATATTTTAAAGTTTAAACGGTATGTTGTAATTTAGAAAAATAATTATTTAAGAATTAATAATATTAAGATAGATTCCTGCTGGAGTTTACACTCGCGAAAGCGGGTGCAGGAATGACGAGTAAAGAGGGTTATTTATAATGAAAAGAAAATTAAAAAATATTTTAGTTACCGGTGGAGCAGGATTTATCGGTTCAAATTTTATTCATTATGTTTTTAGGAAAACTAAATTTGACGGGAAGATTGTCAATGTAGATAAATTAACCTATGCCGGAAATTTAGAGAATTTACAAGAGATAGAAGATAAAATTGGAGGAAAAAGATATTTCTTTGAAAGAGCAGACATAGGTGATTTTGAGGAAATTAAAAGGATATTTGAGAAATATGATATCGATACAGTAGTTAATTTTGCCGCCGAATCCCATGTGGATAGGTCAATTTATGGACCTAAGGATTTTGTGCAAACTAATATTATGGGGACTTTTAATCTTTTGGAAGTGGCTCGAGAATGCTGGGAAGAGAAGGAGAGAGAGGATAGGGAAGTTTTATTTCATCATATCAGCACAGATGAAGTCTATGGTTCGATTGAAGAGGGGGGATATTTTTATGAGAATAATGCTTATCGACCTAATAGTCCTTATTCTGCCTCCAAGGCTTCATCAGACCATTTGGTGAGAGCTTACAATAAGACCTATGGATTGCCTACTACCATTTCTAATTGTTCTAATAATTATGGTCCTTATCAGTTTTCCGAGAAATTGATTCCACTTATGATTTTAAATATCTTAGAAGAAAAGGCTTTGCCAGTATATGGAGATGGAAAAAATATACGGGATTGGTTATATACAGAAGACCACTGTTCGGCGATTTGGGAGATATTAAATAAGGGGAAGGGAGGACAAACCTATAATATAGGGGGAGAGAATGAATGGGAAAATATTAAGCTGGTTAATTTCCTTTGTGAGAAGATAGGGCAATTGCAGGGGAAAGATAAAAATTATTACAAGAAATTAATTACCTTTGTCAAAGATAGACCTGGCCATGACAGAAGATATGCCATCAATTGTGATAAAATAAAGCGGGAACTGGGCTGGAGACAGAAGTTTGATTTTGAAGAAGGTTTAGATATGACTATCAAATGGTATATGAACAATCAGGGATGGGTGGATAGAGTAAGAAGTGGAGAATACAGGAAGTGGATGGAGAAGAATTATAAGTCGAGGTGAGAAAATAAGATTTTGTTGAATAATGAAAGTTAAAATAATAATATTAAAATTTGCAATTATTATTTTTAATTATAATAAATAATAAATAAATATATACAAATAAATAATTATAAAGATCCAAGTCTTTCTAAAAAATAATTTAAATTTTGCTAACTACGGAAATGTTATCAGAGAATTAGAAAATAAAAAATGAATTACTAAATCTTCTTATTGATATTTTGGAGGTATTATGAAAATCACAATAATAGGTACTGGCTATGTAGGCTTAGTTACTGGAGTTTGTTTAGCGGATTTTGGGAATAAGATAATTTGCGTAGATCACGATAAAGAAAAAATTGACTTTCTAAATAAAGGGCAATTACCTATTTATGAACCAGGATTAAAAGAAATTATAGAAAGAAATAGGAGTTATAAGAGGATAGAATTTACCACAGATATAAAATATGCCGTTTCCCATAGTGAAGTGATATTTATAACTGTGGGAACTCCGGAAAAAGAAGATTGTAATGCAGATTTGAAATATGTATTCGAAGTGGCAAAAGATATTGCCCATTATATGAATGGATATAAGGTAGTAGTTGATAAATCTACTGTCCCTATTGGGACTGGCAAGAAAGTAAAAGAAATAATTCAGAATATTCTAAAGGATAGAATATTAAATTATAAATTTGACATAGTTTCTAACCCAGAATTTTTAAGAGAAGGAAAGGCTTTATATGATTTTATGCATCCTGATAGGATAGTAATTGGAAGTGAAAGTAAAAAAGTAATAGAAATTATGAAAGAAGTATATAGGGTATTGAAGCTAAATGATATTCCCTTTATAATTACAAATATAGAAACTGCGGAAATGATAAAATATGCCTCTAATGCTTTTTTAGCTATGAAAATAAGTTATGTAAACGAAATAGCTAATTTATGTGAAAAAATAGGTGCCGATATTCAAGTGGTTGCCAGTGCTATGGGGAGAGATGGCAGGATATCTCCTAAGTTTTTACATTGTGGACCGGGATATGGGGGAAGTTGTTTTCCTAAAGATACCAAAGCCTTGGCAAAGATAGGAAGAGAAAATAATTCTCCTATAACTTTGATAGAATCTACCATAAAAACTAATCAAAATCAGAAACTTAAAATGGTAGAAAAGATAGAAAAGACAATGAAGAATGTTAAAGGCAAAACTATAGCTATTCTTGGTTTAGCCTTTAAGCCAGAGACCGATGATATTAGAGAAGCCCCTTCGATGGTTATTATAGAAGAATTTTATCAAAGGGGAGCAAAGATAAAGGCTTTTGATCCCCAGGCAATGGAGGAAGCAAGAGAAAAATTAAAATATTTAAAAGGAATAATATTTTGTAAAGATGAATATGAAGCAATAGAAGGAGCAGATGCCTTAGTAATAATTACTGAATGGAATCAATTTAGAAGATTAGATTTTGCAAGGATTAAAAAAATTATGAAGGATAATTACATATTTGATTTGAGAAATATATATTCCAAAGAAATTATAGAAAAAGAGAATGGTTTTAAATACTTCTCTGTGGGGAGATAATATAAGTGAAAAAATATAAATTTGCTACAGTTGGTTGTTATTGAAAGCTATGAATAAAAATAAATATTTTATAATAAAAGCAGATGATTTAACATATAACCATTTATCTAAAAATTGGATTACCTTTCTTAATATTTTAAATAAATATAATATACCAGCAGCATTGGGATTAATCGGTAAATCATTAGATGATAATAAAGGAGAAAAATATAACAGATGGTTTAGAAAATTAATTGCAAATCATGAAATATTTTGTCATGGGTATACACATTATTTAAATGAATATATGGATACAAATTTAGAAAGTCAAAGAAATTCAATTTTAAAATCTATAGAAATAACAAAAAAAACTTTAAATTATTCTCCTTGTACTTTTGGGGCTCCTGGAAACAGTATTTCTAAAAATACGAAAAAAGCCCTGGAATATACCTCTATAAGTATTTGGCTTTTTGGAATGGAATGGAAAGGGGTAAATTTGAATCAGAGGAATTTTGAGTTTGAATATAGTAATTTTAATAAAAATCGTTTTAAAAATAAATTACTGCGTCGTTTTGAAATAAGAGCATCAATTGTTTTAAATAAAAAAGTTCCAGGGGGATGCGATTTCAATGAATTAACTAAGCGATATAAGAATATTTCAAATGCTCAGTTAATTATGGGACAAATACATCCTGCTTCGTGGAATTCGAAAAATCTTAAAGAAGTAGAAAAATTTTTGTGTTTTGTGATTAATGAAGGTGAACACCAATTTATTACTCCAAAACAATTAGTTGAAAAGCAAATATTAAAATGAAAATTATAGTTTTTGATAGATATAGATCAATAGGGAGATAATAGAAATGAAAAAATATAAATTTGCTTTAATAAGTTGTGGGCATATATCTTATAAACACATAAATACCATTAATGCAATTGGAAATGATGAATTGGCTGCAGTTTGTGATATAAAGGAAGAGAGAGCAATATTAAAAGTAAAAGAAAATAAAATACCTTAGTATATAGATTACCATAAAATGTTAGAAAGAGAAGATATTGATATAGTCAATATATTAGTAGAAAGCGGAAAGCATACTGACGTTTTTAAAGATATAGTGAAATACAAAAAGCATATTATACTAGTGTAGTGCGTCCAACGCTTCTTTACATTTGGCGATCTTCGCCAAAATACGCTCCACCGGAGCGCTCCAGATGAAAATCTTTGGATTTTGGTTGTGATTTTCCAGGTAGTCTTTGATAGCTTTGATCAAGGCTGAGACGTTTTGAAAAGAACCGCGTCGTATCCGTTTGTCGGTG
>Ga0209979_1000893_pt1 | contig 35970 bp, 30 predicted proteins | sample AnhtaG_FD_183114 | JGI IMG/M metagenome (GOLD analysis project Ga0209979, IMG submission 183114) | Deep subsurface microbial communities from Anholt, Denmark to uncover new lineages of life (NeLLi) - Anholt_01485 metaG (SPAdes) (version 2) | ecosystem: Environmental > Aquatic > Marine > Oceanic... | reverse complement strand
TTTAAGTGATTCCTTTAATCCTATGAGGTCTTTAGGATTAGCCTTTCCATATCCTAACTTACCACTAAGCCTTTCCAGATCAGATATAGACTCTAATTTTTCTTCCATTTCTTCAGATAAGCTTTTATTATCATAAAATTCTTTAACCCCTTCCTGGCGTTCTTTTATCTTTTGCAGATTCAGAAGAGGCTTAATAATCCAGTTTTTTAAGAGCCGAGCACCCATAGATGTTTTTATCCGATTCAGAAGTGAAAAAAGGGTATGGTCCTTTTCTTTTGCTCCCAGAGAAGAAAGCAACTCTAAATTCCGGATAGTATTCGAATCTAAAAACATCTCCTCTGAGTTAAAAATTTTCGAGAGCTTATTGATATGCAAAAGCAATGTCTTCTTGGTCTGACTTAAATAGGATAGAATTCCCCCGGCTGAGCAGAGGCCCAATTTCATATCCTGAACACCGAATCCCTCCAGGGAAGAAGTTTTAAAATGCTCCAGCAAAAGTCTAAAAGCAAAATCATAGGAGAATTTCCAACCTTCTAAGGGAGTGAAGGTGAAACTAAAATTCAAACCCTTTTTCAACTCCTCAATTTTGCTCTGTTCCCATTCCTCTGGAACCAATATCTCAGCAGGAGCAAGGATATTCAACATCTCCACAAGCTTCTCAGCTAAAACCTCATCTATTTTAAACTCGCCGGTGGAAAGGTCAATCAAACCCAAGCCATATTTCTCTTTGCCCTCAAAAAGGCTAACTAAATAATTATTTTCCTGACTATCCAATACCTGGTCTAAGGTAACTGTCCCCGGAGTAATTATCTCTACCACTTCCCTCTTCACCAGTCCTTTTGCTTTTTTGGGATCTTCTGTCTGTTCACACACCACTACCTTCTTCCCAGCTTTTAATAATTTAGTCAGATACTTTTCTGCGGAATGATAAGGAACCCCAGCTAAGGGAATCCTTTCCATTTTGCCGTGGGCTCTGGAAGTTAAGGCTATCCCCAAGATCCGGGAAGCAATCTTGGCATCCTCCCCGAACATCTCATAGAAATCTCCCATGCGGAAAAAAAGAATTTCATCCGGATACTGGCTTTTGATCTTGTTATATTGTTCCATCAAAGGGGTTGAGAATCTTTCCATCTTTTTACTTTTTTGAAAAAAATTATGGCAGGTTGAATTTTAAAAAAATACTATTTGATCACAATCCTATAAACTTCCCCCTCTTCCTTCTCCAATTTCTCCCTCAGTCTTTGAGCTTCTGACAGGGAATAAAAGGAGCCGACCCGAATTAGGTAATACTTTTTATTTTGAATGATCTTGTAACTTCGCTCCGGATTATAACCTCTAAGTTTTAATCTTTTCATCATCCTGTCTGCATTCTCTTTACTGGCAAATACACCTATCTGCACCGCATATTTTGTCCCGGTCAATTTTTCTGCTTCACCCAAATCCTTTTCTGTAGCAATCTCTTCAAATAAAATCTGGCTTTCTAAATCTATTCCTTTTGGATACTTCTCCTTATACAGGTTTAAATAAAGAATTGCCTTATCCTTCTCCTTGGAACTTTCGAATGCACGATAGATCCCTGAAAGAGCTGAAGGGAAAACTTCTGTTTCTGCATATTTATCCACGACTTTATTATATTCCTTTAAGCTTTTATTAAATTTCCCCTGGAAAAAATAAACCTCACCTATTCCAAGCTGAGCCCAGGCGGCCCAGGAAGAAAAAGGATAATGCTCCACTATATTTTTAAACCCTTTTAAGGCTGGTTCTATTTTGCCTGAAGAGAAAAATGCCTGGCTCTCGAACCATAAAATCTGGGGTAAAAAAGAGCTTTTCGGAAAAGTCCTTTTAAACTCAGAGCAAAGCCCCAATACGGAATTATTTAACCCTACAGCCTGGTAATAGAGACACAGCTCTAAAGCAGATTCTTCCTTTTTAATTTTAGAGGAGTTCTCCCAGACTTTTTTAAAATATCCAACCGATTTTCCCGCCTCGCCTTCTAATTTTCCTGCATAATACAGAGCTTCAAAATCAGAAGGATTTGACTCTAAATAACTTTTCAACTCCTCCCGGGCTGATTTGAAATCACCTTGATTATAATAGCTTAAGGCTATATTTAATTCCTGAGAGAATGCAGAGGAACAGAATAAAAGAAGCCCTAAAAATATCACTCTCCGGGATGAAGCTATGCACTTGAAGTCCATTTTTTATAGATTAGATATTAAAGCTATTCCATTCCTTACAACCAGGACATCTCCATAAAGGCTCTTCAGATTCATACCCGCATTTAGAACAGATGAAAAATTCTCCTCTTTTCTCTAATTTAGAAGAAAGCTCTTCCAGGGCAGTTTTAGCCTTATCCAGTTGGCTGGTTTCCTGGTAGATTTTTATCAGATTAAGTTGGGCTGGTAGGTAATTAGGGTCTATCTCCAGAATACTTTTATAATTTTGCTGTGCCTGGTCAAATCTTCCCTTTTTCTCGTAGATTGTTGCCAGAGCCTGCAGTGCTTTTATATCCTTGGGATTATCCTTTAAGAGACGGTCGTAGATCTCAGCCATCTCGCTATAGCTTCCGATCTCAAATAAAATCTCTTCTAGCCGGTCAAAAATCAAATAGCCGCTCTGGGGTACCATCTCTAAAAGTTTTCTCCAGCAAGTAATAGCCTCTTCCAGCCTGCGGTCAGAAATATACGCCTCTCCCAAATAAAGATATGCCGGCACACATCTCTCATCATAGTGTAAAGCCTCTTTATAATAAAGTCTACCCTTATGATATTCCCCTTTGGCGGTAAGCTCATTTCCTTGAAAGACCTTGTATAAAGCCAAGATAGGATAATTTCTCTCTTTTTCCTGTTTGTCTTTAGCTAACTCTTCTCTGAGCTTTAATGCCTCCTCCCAGGAGGAAAGTTCTTCATAGCAGGTTAGAAGTTTTCTCTTAGCCCATAGATTGCGGTTCTCTAATTTAAGAATATCGTTCAGAATCGAAACCGCCCTCTCCCAATCCTCAGCCGCTAAGTAATCTTCAGTTAAGCTCTTGAAAATCTCTAAGCGAGTCTCTTCGGAAAGATCATACCTTAAGGTAAGCTCATTATGAACCTGGAGAGCTTTCTCTATCTGACCTCTTTTGCGGAAAAGGTCCCCCAATTTTAAATAAGCATCCACATTTTCTGTATCCTCAGCCACCACCTGTTTAAATCTCTGAAAAGCTATTTTCTCCTCACCCGCCACCAAGGCTTTTAAAGCCTCCAGATACAATCTCTGAGAAGGGATGACTTCTTTTTTTCTGGATTTTAACCAGAAGTAAGAAATCAATATCAAGATGAGCAAGCTGACTACAAAGATCGAAATGATATGAGAAGGACTCACTTTACCTCCATTTTATTATTTGCTATTCGATATTTGTCATTCGTTATTCGTCATTCGATATTTATTATTTTACATATAGATCTCTGAAAAACTCGTTTTGTGCGAATGTGCAGATGCACCTTGAGGCATCTTGAGACAGGGCTGGTCCGCCTCTGGCGGATGCCTACGGGAGCTATTTGACATTCGACACCCGTTATTAGATACTCGTCATTTATTTTATTTACTTTTTTTCCTCCTCCTCTAAGGGTAGATTCCTCAGAGCGGTTATTTCCTCCATCAGCCTTTTATTCTCCTTCCTTTGTTCCCTTAACTTCCCCTGAATTAGCAGATAATAAGATACCCCTAAAAGGAAAGAGATAAACATCCCGATTACAAAAGACCAGTAGGCGAGAATAATCATCGGCAGCTCAGCATATTGCCAGCCAAAGAGGTTGACCGAAACATACTCCCCGGAGTTATATATGGAGAAGCCGATCAGAAGCATAATTATCAGAAGAATTAAAAGGATTTTCAAAACCCACATAGACCTGCCTCCTTTCTACGCATCCAAATCCAGATACTTATGGTTCTAAATCCGGATAAAAGTTTTTTAAAAGTTAATATCCCTAAAGATGGTTGTCAATCAAAAAATGACCCTGGTGTTTTTTGTTATTATTTTTTATTGATCGGCGAATGCAGGGGCGACCCGACGGGTCGCCCCTACTCGAGGTGATCGCCTGAAAAAAAAGCTTCTTCAGTTGGTTCGGGATTTGGAAATCCCGAACCGATTGCGTGCAATTACGTGCAGGAATTCTCCCGCCAGGACGGGATCTTGACGACAATTCCCGCACGAACAAAGAAATGGAAGGCTGAAGTCTTCCGCCGTCCGCCTGAGGCGGAGTGGACAAGACCTTGATGGCCCTCCGCTACATCCAGACTGTAGCGGAGGTCTTTAGACCTCCATCGTTTTTCCTCTCATTAGACATTTCACTATTGTTGAGATTGCTTCGTCGTCTCCCCTCTGGCAGAACTCCTCGCAATGACAGAGGTAAGAGCGACCCTTGTGGTCGCCCGTTTTTTTTTAATGTAGCGTCCCGGTCTCAAGATGCATTCGCAGTTTACCCCATTAGATAGTTAAACTCATCTAACCGGGTTTATCCCGGACGTTCTCTTTTCCGTCGGGCATGAAGCCCGACGCTACTAAAAATATGCCCAATGAATTGGGCAACTACAATCAGAGATCTTCCGTAGTGCGACCTTTTCAGGTTCGCCAAAAGATGTAGAGACGCATTGTCGACTTTGACCTTGAGGCTATGCGTCTCTACCATAACGGTAAACCCACGTTGCCCCCAACGTGGGTAATAACATCACGTGACCGTCAGATCCCCTGACCTGACGGAAGAAAGGGATTTTTTCCGTCGGGCATGAAGCCCGACGCTACAAATAATTGTCATTCTGAGGGAGTCCGCCAGAGGCGAGACAACCGAATCCGCCTCTGGTGGATGTAGATTCTTCGTCCGCCTTTGGCGGACTCAGAATGACAGTGAAAGAGGGGAGGAGATATACCCTCCCCTACAAAAAACTACGCCACTAAAGTGACTGGGAACAAGCATAAATATTCGTAGCGCGACACTTTTCCTATAACGGATCCATAGGACAGGGTCGCCAAAAGATGTAGAGACGCATTGCATGCGTCTCTCTCTTCTAAGAGAATTGTCATTCTGAGGGAGTCTCGCCAAAGGCCGGACGACCGAAGAATCTACCTCAAGGTCAAATTCGACCTCAAGGTCAAATTCGACAGATTCTTCCCCCGCCGTTGACGGGGTCAGAATGACAGTTGAATAGGAAATTCTGGGGATAAAAAAAAATCCCCTCCCGCCAAAGGCGGGAAGGGATTTAACCGTCTCTATCTCAGGTTCAGTTTATTTACCTAAGTCCTTCCAGTCAGGTTCACCAAAGAGTCCAGGATCATGGATGCCTAAATCCTTATGAGCTGGATCTACAAAAGGTGACTCTAAGAGGAAGCGGTTCTTGTCAATCGGTGCAGGTCCATTTTTGAACAGGTAGCCAATGATATAGATTACGTCAGCAACATCCACATAATGAAACTGCGGTAGTCCGGCATTGTCAACATTACCCTGACTTACGAACTCTATCGGTTTCGGTCCATTCTTGAACAGATAGTTGATCAGATAGATGACATCCGTCACATCCAACTTCCCATCCTTGTTCACATCACCACGATAGAAACCTTCCTGATGCAACACGTTATAGAGGAAGTGTCTCCAGTCTGCAGTTCCACCATCAGGTAATTCGCCGTAAAATCCCCACTTGAGGAACTTCTCGATGTGCATTCCACCAGCGGGTAAGTCAAATGCGGCGCTAGCTATCATAATGGATCTGTCCTCTGGTGCTCCAGGGTTATCGTGTGCCCAGCCAATGTTCTCCATCCAGTATTTCAGAGAATCCATATACTGACCATCGTAAACCCGAGCCGCCTGACTCACACCCCAACCAGTAATAGCAGGAGTGCCAACCGGCTTCTTGGTCATACCGAAGTTCTTAGTTGGATCTGCTGGATTCCAGAGCCAGATGGATTGATGCTGTTGATCAAAACCGGCTATATCCAGATAATCAGGAGCTAAATCCAGATCCAGCCAGAAAGCCTTCTCCAAGCCGATAATATCATCTACGCTGGTGTTATGCAGGACAAATACATCCTCTATGGCATACTCACAATCAATGGTTCCACCTTCTGGTACCCAGACTCCAAAGGCATACTTGGTGATTACCAGTCCAGGAATGACCGAATGAGCGTAGTTTAGAGTAAGCTGCTCAATGGTGTAATCGCCTGCCGCGCCTGTTATGATGAAGGTGTCCACAAGTGGCGGACCTAATGGGACAAAAGTATGAAGTGGATAATAATCTCCATAGTTGCAGTTCAGATCTGCCTGCTCTGTGCCAACAATCAAGCTTCCATCATACATCGCTTCTTCCAGGCCTGCTCCAAAGTCAACCCCAAATCCTTCAACTCCACCATGGTTGTTCTCAGCCTCATAGGACATAGAGCCGTAGACCTCTCCACTCATCTCAAAAGGACCAGGAGAAACCACTATGGACTGCTCCACCTCTACGAAAACTGGCAGTTGGTCATTGTAAACTCCATCATTAGGAAAAGGTCCGGCGTTCTGGCCCACAAACTCTGGCCAGGGCACATAATAATCCGGCAACCAGATGATTCCGCCCGGACTGGGTGAAGGCCAGGCTGCAAAGTAGATGTCATAACCTTCAGGAGTAGCTGGATCACTGAAAGCAAAAGCTAAATTGTAGATGTCGATACCAGCTAAGGTGACAAAATGACCACCAAACCGCTGGAATAGTCCTGTCTCAACCTCCTGCCAGAAACCTAACAGCAGAATCACATCCTCACATTTTTTCAGCTCAGCCTGCAGATACCAGAATTCAGGTCCATACACTGTTTCCTCATAGAACCACCAGCCATCATGGTTTTTGATTACCTGAATGATAGCCGCCTCTAAGGCATCACAGTCAGTCCCTAAAACCGGGTCTGTGCCAGCCAGTGCTGCTATCTCCTCGATCAGCGCAATCTCATCCCCGGGCTCACAACCACCCCAGGAAGGTGGGAAGTCCTCTTTGACACATGCAAAATACCAGATTGAGTTAGCACCTGCGGTTGGTCCGCAATATGCTGGTCCCGGCACTCCCTGATAATACTGGGTAAAATCAGGCATACCCTCCTTGTAATACCAGGTCTCTTGTGGATCTGGACACTCGTTTTGACCTGCATTATAACCCATTGTTCTAATTCTTAAAGCACCACTAACCATACCCGATGGCACCACGTCAATCCAGCCATATGGTAAGCCATAGTCATAATAAGGTCCCCAATAGCTCTGACAAACTCTGCCTGAGATATCAAATAACAGGGAGGGTGCCCACTCCATGTCGCTTCCCTGGGCACCATAGATAGGATCGCAGTAAGTCGTATCATAGAAATCATCTGAATTGGTAAACACCATCACATTAAAAAATTCGCCATAAAGACAGACCGAGGGGTCCAAGGCCAGGTATCCTTGAAACCAGCCACCTTCATGATAAATCTCATAAAGTGGACCAGTAGCTATCACATCTCCGGGATAAGGACAACCGTCAAAATAAACTACCTCCCTTATCTCCGGTATGAATTTGAGGGTGCAAACATCCATAGTATAAACCTGCCACATCACATGCGTAGCCTCAAAAGGAAGAATCGGATAAGGGCAGGCGTCCATACCTGTTCCCTGGTCGTCCGGGTCTATAAATGTGGCAAAACCCAGCCAGCTCCAGCAAGTTGCATTCGGATTCCCGGGTGCACCGTTCCAATAGCAACAAGGGTCCTTCTGATTACCCAGGATGCAGGTGTCTGGTGATAATGGCTCCCTCATAAACATATCCGGAACCTCTAACTCCTGCGGTTTCCTCATCTCCCACATCTCCGGGGTCATTCCCTTCTTCTCAAGAAGGTTCTGGAAATCCTCTGTGGTGGGACGAGCAGGCTTTGCCTTGGGCAATACTACCTCCGGAAAATCCTCCGGTGCCGGGCTTGGCTCTGCTTTCTGAATCTCGGTGGGCTGCTGAACGCCTTCTTCCTTCTTCGCCTTACCAAATGCTAAGAGTGACCAAGCTGTAAAGGCTAAAAGGACTATCAACACTATTAAAATACTTTTCTTCATTTGATTTCCTCCTTTAAGAAAAATCAAAGGTGAAATTTTTAATTATCTTCTTCTTCTTTCTTCTCCTATCACTCACCTCCTTTAACTAATCCCCTCTTCCCTAAAAGGTTTACGTTGTAAATCAAGTTGACAATTCATCCAGCCTATCTTAAAAATTAAGATAAACCGTTACAAGGAGATTTTAGTGAATGAAAATTTAAAATCTTAGAAGGGTAAAAACCAACTTTTTTTTCAAGTTAATATCTGCCAACCACGATACAGACATCAACTTGTTATTCTTATCGGCATTAGCCAGATGGCTTTTAGCCTATTATAAATATATAGGTTAGCCAGAGTTTGTCAAGAGAAAAATGCAAAAAAACGCCTTTATTTCTAAGAAAAATGAGTGGGGTTAAGTCTCGACAAATCAACAGATTAGCCACAATCTCCACAGTTTTGACCTTTTTTAGCCCATCTTAAAAAATGAAAATTTGCCTTAAATCTTCTTTTCCCCCAATAAATAATCTGATTTTCAACCTCAGTCCCTCTGCTCAAAAAGGAGAGGGCCAGAGTGAGGTGAGCAAGAAAACGTAACCTCTTACGACTCTGTCCGCCTCTATCGGATTAAAAACCAGACGCGTAGCCGAGCCTTTAGGGCTCGGCATAGGTCTTAAAAAGGAGAGGGGTAGCAGAAAAAATGCCCAATGAATTGGGCAACTACTTGTCTCCACCCAAATTCCCCAGGGCGGAGATGAACTCCGCCCCTACTTTAACCTGGTTCACCTGAAGATGAACACTCCAATCCTATCCTACGGATCCATTTCTCCAATCTGCCCTTTTAAACTACTTTTTCAGAGAGACCAAAAAAATTTATCTTGACAAAAACAGCTCTACAGTATATTATGAAATAAAATGAAGCCTCTGTATTAAACCAGAAAAACTGATTTTTGTGACTATTAACCAAATCTTTCAGAAATCTTTAAAAGAAAAAAACGATATGAACAGGAGGTTAATATGAAAGGAGCAAGAATATTTTTCTATTCAGTCCTGTTTCTTGGATTAATCTTTGCTTTTTCTCCAACTTATGCCCAACAGGACCCCAATGACCCAGGGTATCCGGATTCTGTCTTCTTTACCCCGAATGAGCTTTATTATCCCCTTCCCAGCGGACCCGGTTTAGCTTTTATCCATATCTTCTTCACCAATGACGACTCAATTTCGGGTATCTCAGCTCCTTTTATATTTTCCGGACCTATAGTCTATGATTCGGTCTCTTTCAAAGAGAGCCGGATCGAGTATTTAGAATATAAGACTGTGAATGAGGACCTGATTGGCGAGAAAAAGATTTTGATCGGCGCTATCCCGGTGGAGGAGGACATAATTGGTTCGGGCAGAGGATATTTAGCTACTCTATGTTTTTCAATAATAGGATATGCAGACACAGTTGAGATTGACACTGTATTTTTCCCACCAAATATGCGGCTCACCTTTGTGACCTTAGACCCTAAAGGATATAAGCCCATCTTCACTAAGGGAGTTTTCCTCATAATACCTTATAAGCCAGGAGATGCCGATTACAATATGAATGTGGATGTGAGTGATGTGATATATTTAATTAACTACCTGTTTAAAGGTGGACCACCTCCCTACCCCCTCGTAGCTGGAGATGTTGATGGTAATTGCAAGGTAGATGTTGCTGATGTGATCTATCTTATCAATTATCTTTTCAAAGGCGGTCCTCCACCCCAGCCGGGATGTGTTTGGTAAGAAAAAAGTAGAGACCTATTGCCTCAAGGTCAAATTCGACAATACGTCTCTACAAAAAACTGTCATTAAACATCCTCCGTCGGGTCAGGAGACCCGACGCTACCTGAACTACTGTCTACTCTCTACTACCTACTGTCTACTATTATTTATGATACTTCCTTCTCTCTATAATAGAAAAAGCCCGATAAATCTGCTCTAAGAGAATTAATCTAACTAATTGATGGGGAAAAGTCATTTTAGATAAGGAGAGTCTAAAACCAGCAGAATTTACAATCTTCTGAGATAAACCCAGGGTTCCTCCAGTTATAAAAATAAAATCATTATACCCCTGATTCATCTTCTCCTTGAAAAGCTCAGCCAGCTCCTGTGTGGAGAGCATCTTCCCTTTATAGTCTAGGACAAAACAAAAACTTTTTTTATCCAGATATTTCAAAACCCTTTCACCTTCTTTTTCTAAAACCATCCCTTCAGAAGAGTGCTGAGTAATCTTCTCATCTTTTATAGTTAGAAATTCCAATTCTGTAAACTTGGAAAGCATCTTCTGATAATGCTCTATCCCCTCAGCCATCCAGAATTCTTTAGTTTTACCAACAAATATAAATTTCAATCTGACCATTTTTATGTCCTGAACGATTAGATGCTTCGCTCTTGCTCAGCATGACACTTGGATAAATTGTCATTCTGATCCCGCCAGAGGCGGGAGAAGAATCTTTCATAATAATTTTAATTTCCCTTTAACCCTTAAACTCTTGATCTTTTGAACCTTTGAGCTTTTTTATTCTTCCTTCTGTAAGATCTCGGTCAACTGAGCGGCTTTGTTATGGTTTTGAAGAGTAACCTCTACCCTTTTTATCCCCTCTACTTCTTTGGCTTTCTTCTTAATCTCCCTGCCGATAAAAAGTGCAAAGACATCCGGGCAGAAAGGAACGGTCAGATGAAATAAGATCTTTGCTCTATCCCCTTCAACCCTGACCTCATCTATAAGTTTCCTTTCGATTATCGAATGCCCGAATTCAGGATCCTTAACCTCCTTTAGTTTCTCTAAAATCTCTTCCTCTTTGGTCATTTATTTCCCTCCTCCTCACAGTAGGGTATACCAGAACCTTCTAAATTTTTCTTTAACTCTTCAGCAAAATATTTCAAATGATTCTTTATTTGTAAAGCCGCAGTAGGATTAATTATCGCCGCCATAGGACCTTTGCCTGAAACTTCCAATTCTATTTTTGTTTTAGTCTTTTTCTGCTCCAAGCTTTCTAAATCGAATCTACCCCTCCACTCTAAATGTCCACCCTTAGCCATCCAGGAAAGTGATTTCCTCTCCTCTCTTTGTATGAATTCAGGCTTTAAAACTGAAGTTCGGGTAGTTATAGAGGTAGGGGATTTAACCTTCCAGAAGAAAGAATCAGCGGATTTTTCTATCTTTTCAATAAAACGCAGACAGGAGCCGATATTCTTCAAATCAGAGATAAATTCCCATACCGAAGCTACCGGCAGATTAAAACATATCTCCAAAGATGCCTCAGGCATAGCCGATCTCCTTTAATCCGCGGGGAAACCTGGTCAGCATCTCAATCCCCTTCTCTTTTACTAAGACTGTATCCTCCACCCTGGCACCACCTATGTGGGGCACTGAGAGGACCGAATGACCTACAGCTAAGGTCATACCCGAGCAGATCTCCTCCATCACATCTTCAGGGAATATAGTGGGAACAGGAAGCTCCTCGAAGCTCAAGCCCAGGCCGTGAACTAATCCCCTGATATAATATTCTCCAAAGCCGGATTGATTTGCGATCTCATAGGCTTTTTCCTCTAATTCAAAAAGTTTTACCCCCGGCTTTATCGACTCCATAACGGTTAACTGCATCTGAGAATAAATCGAATGAAGCTGTTTTTGTTTATCTGTGGTTTTGCCTAGAACGAAAGTCCTGCAGATGTCTCCACAATATCCTTTGTAAACTGGGCCTAAATCTATCAGCACAAAATCTCCCCGCTCGATCTTCTTCTCCGTCGCCCCCCCATGTGTCCACAAAGAGCGGTAGCCGGAGTTCACAAATATGGGGAAGGAAATCCTCTCTGCATCTGCTTTTCTCATCTGGTATTCAACTTCTAAGGCGATCTCCTTCTCCCTTATCCCCTCACGGATCATTTTGACTGCCAGTTCCATCCCGGAATCTGCTATCTGGCAGGCTTTCCGGATGCACTCGATCTCGGATTCATCTTTCCTTTTTCGAAGTTCTCCTAAAACCGGCTTAGCATCTAAAACCTCCACATTCGGATTTGCCATCTTGAATCGCTCTAAAAGAAAGGCCGGAGTAGCAAACTCCATCTCCACCCCCACCTTAGGATGTTCCATCCCCAAAGAGCTGAAATATTCTATAATCCCCATCATCATCTCATGTAAAGAGCGGTAGGTTTTAATCCGCCAGAGGCGGATCCAGTTGGTCTTTTTTACCTCCTCTAATTCAGAGGCAAAAAGCAGAAGAGTTGGCTCCCCTTGTTGGGGAATTAAAATCCGGGGAGGTTTTCTCAGATCCCCGGTGAAATAAAAGAAGTTCTCCGGGCTTAAGATCAAAAGGACATCCATTCCAAGTTTCTGCATAAGCTCCTGAGCTTTCCTCACTCTTTCCTTATAAAGTTCCATCTTCCCTCCTTTAAAACGAATCTAACCTGCAAATTAACCTTCTATCATTTTTACAAAAATTTTTCTACTTCTGGGCCCATCGAACTCGCAGAAATAGATCCCCTGCCAGGTTCCCAAAACTAATCTTTTCTCCTCGAAAAAGATATTTTGTGAAAAGCCGATCAGGCTTGCTTTTATATGGGCAGCCGCATTCCCTTCGGTATGGGAATAATTATCCTCAAACGGTATAGTCTTATTTAGCTCTTTGATTATATCTTTCCTCACGCTCGGATCCGCATTCTCATTTATGGTTATCCCGGCAGTGGTATGAGGAACATACACACAGCATAAGCCAGATTTTACCCCGCTTTTTGATACTACCTCCTGGACTAAATGAGTGATATCTACTAATTCCACCCGGGAGGAAGTCTTCAGACTCAATTCTTTGATCATAAAAATAACGCCTCCACAAAGTCTTTTGGGTCAAACTCCTCTAAGTCATCGATTTTTTCTCCTAAGCCAACATACCTCACTGGAATTTTAAGCTCATTTGCAATGGCCACCACTATGCCTCCTTTAGCCGTCCCATCTAACTTGGCTAAGATGATTCCGCTTAAGCCCACTGCCTGGTCGAACATCTTAGCCTGGGAGATTCCGTTCTGTCCGGTGGTTGCATCCAAGACTAAAAAAACCTCCTGGGGAGCACCCTCTAAGCTCTTACCCATAACTCTTTTTATTTTTTTTAACTCTTCCATCAGATTATATTTGGTGTGAAGTCTGCCTGCTGTATCTACTATTACTACATCTATTTTCCTGGATAAAGCCGCCTTAACTGCATCAAAAGCCACTGAGGCTGGGTCCTGATTAGGCTCACTTTTTATAATGTCCGCCTCTGCCCTTTGAGCCCAGATAGAAAGCTGTTCTAAAGCGGCTGCTCTGAAGGTATCACATCCAGCAACCAGAACTTTCTTACCCTGGTCTGAATATCTTTTAGCCAGCTTAGCAATAGAGGTGGTCTTGCCAGTTCCATTTGTTCCAACCACCATAATTATTAAAGGGTTAGTATCTTGAGCTAAAGTTTTAGTTGAGGAAACAGAACTCTCTAAAATGGCAAGGATTTCCTCTTTAATTACCTCTATTATTTTTTGAGGTTCCTCGATTTTTTCTTCCTTCACTCTAATTTTTAAGTCCTGAATAATCTTTTCTGTCCCCTTTACACCTACATCCCCTTTTAAAAGGATCTCTTCAAGTTTATCCAAAAGCTCCTGGTCAATTTTCCTGGAGAGCCCTACTGCCTCAGTTATCTTCCCTAATAAGCTCTTTTTGGTTTTGCTTAACCCCTGTTTTAATCTCTGGATTGAAAATTTAAAAGACATTTTTTATTTAACTTTATCTTTTATATAAGCGACTAAAGATTTAGCCTGATGAAGTGAATCCCTGATTTCCTTCCTGGTATATTCTAACGGGTAGCCTACCGGATAGCGGCTATCCACATAATATTCTGTGATTTTTTTAAGCGGATCAATGAATTCTTCAAATTTTTTATCTATTGGTATAGCCTCCGCTAATAGCTTTCTCAAATCATGAATCTTCTCTAATTTCCATCCCTTATAAATTAAAAATCCCTTCAGATATTTCTCCAATGCCTGTTGAATATGGAAAGCCACATTCTCTAAAGCCCTGTTGTTCATTAACAGAAACTCTGCATCCTCCAAATCCTTCTTCCCTCTTTCCATCCATTCCTGTGCTAACTTTCTCTTAGCCATAAAGAATCCTCCCCCTTTTAAGGATAGTACTGATAAAATCATCTCCCATTTTTAATCTTCTTTGAATCTCTTTAGGGGTATATACCAGAAGTGAAATAGCCACCTGACAATTTTCTTTTTCCACTATATCTCTGATCCGAATACGTCTATCTATCGGTCGGTCATCAGTTTCTTTAATAATCAACAAATCTACATCGCTGTGCTTGGTCGGTTTACCATAAGCGTATGAGCCGAAGAGGACAATCTTCTCTGGCTTATATTCTCTCTTTATTTTTTCCGCCATTATCGAAATCAATTTCTTTATATTATTCACGGCTTTCTCTAAAAAATTTTTTTAGAATTAATTGCTTCCCAAAAATAAAATAATATGCAAGGACAAGAATCTAAGTACTTTATAGTTAGGCGATTGATCTTTTGATTCTCTTCTTAAGATTTTTTCGATAAAACAAACACCTTCTCCTCCACTCAGTATACGCATAATATTAAACCCAGAAAGGTAATTATAACTATGAACGAAATCTTAAATTGCAGTTCAACCCTACGCGGTTTTATCCATCAAACTTTCTCTGGTATCACCTCTTGGGGATTGAGCTTCACTGAGACCATCTTGGAGATACCTGGTTTTTCCATAGTCACTCCATAAAGCACGTCTGCCGCTTCTATGGTCAGCTTATTATGGGTTATAATTATGAACTGGGTCTTTTGACTAAAATTTTTTATCAATTTTATAAAGCGGGCTAAGTTAGCATCATCTAAGGGCGCATCCACCTCATCCAGGATGCAGAAAGGACTGGGCTTTACTAAATAGAGAGCAAAAAGTAAAGACAAAGCGGTTAAAGCCTTCTCCCCTCCGGAGAGCTGATTGATATTTATTAGCCTTTTCCCCATAGGTCGAGCTGAGATCTCGATGGGCGATTCTAAAGGATCCATCCCCTCTATCAGATTTGCCTCTGCCTCTCCCCCTTCAAACAGCTGTTCAAATACCTTCTGGAAATTGGCTTTCACTTTCTGGAAAGTTTCTAAAAACAGCTCAGTTGCAGTTACATTTATCTTATCGATGGTTGAAACCAAATTCTCTTTAGCCTCAATCAGGTCCTGCATCTGTTTTTGAAGAAAATCCAGCCTTTCTTTCTGCTGTTGATATTCCTCCGAAGCTAAAAGATTAACCGCACCTATAAGCTTTAGCTTCTCTTTAAGCTCAGAGACCCTCTGGGGATAACCTTCTATCTCCTTTTTTTCTTCCTCTTTTAGCTTCTCCACCTTTTCCAAGTCTTTCTCCTGTTCCTCCCAGATCTTCTTTTGCAAATTATCTCTGTTAGTAAAGACCTCTAATTTCTCCATCTCCAGTTTATGCCTGCTCTCCTGCAGCTCCTCTTTTTTCCTTCGCTGGGCTTTGAGGTTCTCCTCTAAGGAAACCAGCTTCTGTTGAATTTGTTCTAACTCCTGTTTGCAGCTCTCCGCCAGATCTTCCTTTTCCTCTTTTTCCTTTCCTTTTTTCTCTAATTCAGCCTGGTGCTCATAGAACTTTGTGTTAAGCTCTTCAATTCCTGAAATTAAAGCTTCAAGCTCTTTCTGCTTTGACTCTTCATTTGCCTTCAGGTCAGATTTAAGCTCTTTAAGCCTTTCCATTTCATTTCTTAGCTGCTCCTCCTTACCCTGCAGGCTCACCAGTTCAATTCTTAGCTCATTCAAGTTCAAATAGGCATTTTCCCTTTCTCTCTCTGTCTTCGCCAAGCCCTCTTCAAGCTTTTTATATTCCTGCTCCAAGACCTCTTTTTTTCCTTGTAGGTCGCCAAGCTTTAAAACCCCTTCCTTCTCCTTTAAAAGCCCAAGCTCCTGATTTAGCTCCTCTTCTTTTTGCTTTAAAATCTCTGACCTTTGAATCAATCCCTTTTTTATCTCCTCCTGCCGGGCTAAATCCAGTTCTAAATCTTTAAATCTGCTCTTTTCCTCTTCAATTTTATTATCTAAATCCAAAAGCGAAACAGATATCTCTGATCTATTCTTCTCTTCAAGCTCTATATCCTCATTCAATTTAACTATCTCTTTTTCTAAGAAGGAAAGTCTCTCCCAGATCTCATTTAGTTCCTCTTCTCTGCCAATTAAAAATATCTCTTTCTCTGAACCGCCCTCCATTACCCTACCATCTCTTATTATCTGACCGTCCAAAGTTACTACCCCATACCCCTGACCTAACTTAGAGCTCAGTTCGATTCCATTTTGCAAAGAGTCAACCAAGACAATCCTTCCTAAAAGAAAATCGATGACCGCTCGGTATTCATCTTTACACTTGACAAAGTCTTTAGCCCATCCCTTAACCTCCTCACCCTTCAATTCTACATTCTCAGAATTTATCTTTTGCCCTTGTCCTATGGATCCAAATTCGGAAAATCTGTCTAAGATTATAAAGGTTGCTCTACCTTTTTTCTCCTCTCGTAAGAATCTGATCCCCATTTGAGCTGAATTGAAATCCAGTGAAAGGATGTACTGAGCCGCCTCCCCTAAGGCCAGTTCAATCGCGGTTAAATATTCTTTCTCCGCACTTATAAGATTGGCTAGTGGAGCGATTAATCCAGGAAGTGCCTCCTTCTGACCTAAAACCGCTTTCACTCCTGCCTGATACCCCTCATAATGCTCGACCATATCCCGAAACAGCTCAAATTTAGCCTTAAGCGAGCTTTTTTCTTTCTCTTTCTCAACTCTCTCATTAATTAAACTTGCTAAACTTTCCTGGTTTTTCTCTAATTTTTCTTGAAGGGTTATCTTCTCTTTTACTCTATCCTCTAAAGAATTTTTAAAAGAGAGAATAGATCTTTTTAAAACTTTTTTCTCCGCATCAACTTTTTCTAAATCCCTGAACAGGTTTTTCTTTTCCTCAGAAATCGAGCTATTTTTTCTCTCTACTTCGTCCAATTGAATTTTAAGATTTTGCTCTTCCATCTCTGCCTGATGTAGCATCTTTTCTACATCTGTAAGCTGGGTATCGATTGAGGCTATTTTAGCTTTAAGTTCTTTTAATCTCTTCTCCAGATCTTTCAGTTCTTCCTCTTTTTCCTGGTGTTTTTTTTCTTTGGAGCTTATCTTCTCCACAATCTCCTTGATCTTTTCCTCCTTATCCTGTATCTCCAGAGAAATCGAATCCCTGCGGGAAAGATTTGACTCTATCTCTTTTTTTAACCTCTCCTTATGCTCTTCTAAGTTGAGCTTTCTCTCATTAAGTAAGGCACTCTCTTTTCCTAAATTATGCAGGACTTCAAGGCAGTTATCTAATTCCTTCTTAAAGGAAAAGAATTTTTTCTCAGCTTGAGTTAACTCCAGTTTCAGCTTCTCATTTCCTAATTCTAACCCGGCTATTTTCGCCTGCTGAGCTACCCGCTCCTCTTCCAAACCTGAGAGACTGAATTCAAGCTTTAATTCCCTTTCCCGCAGAAGATCATATTGATCCTTACTCAACTTGAGCTCTAAGTCTTTCAGTCCCTGAGACAATTTCTTAAACCTCTCCGATTTTCTCACCTGTCTTTTCAGGGAATTAACCTGTTTTTCCACCTCTGAGGTTAGGTCCTTTAAGCGGAGAAGATCGTTTTCTGTGCTCTCCAATTTCCTCAAGGATTCTTTTTTTCGGTGTTTATACTTGGAGATGCCACTTGCTTCCTCGAACAAAAATCTGCGATCTTCGGTCTTATTCGATAAGATCGACTCAACCATCTCCGGCTGGATCACCGAATAGGCATGGGTTCCCATTCCGGTATCCAAGAAAAGATCGACGATATCTTTTAATCGGCAGGTTTTTTTGTTCAGGAGATACTCGCTTTCACCTGAGCGGAACAGACGCCGGGCAATATTTACCTCCTGATATTCAATAGGCAGGATACCCTGTTTATTCTGAATAGTTAAAGTGACCTCTGCCATCCCCAAAGGCTTAAGCTCTTTAGTTCCGTTGAAGATCACATGCTCCATCCTCTCCCCCCTTAAAAGGGAGGTCCTTTGCTCTCCCAAAACCCAGCGTATTGCATCTAAGATATTGGTCTTGCCACACCCATTTGGACCCACTATAGCAGTAATCCCCTCGTCAAAAAAAAGTTCAGTCTTATAGGGAAAAGATTTGAATCCTAAGATCTCTAACTTGGATAAATACAATTAGACCTCCTCGAAGTTTTCCCTCACCTCTTCTCCTGAATGGTATCTAAGAAATCTTTGTAATTATCTCGGTTGATCTCCCTGCCGTAGATGCTCTTTCCTTGCGCTCCAAAAGGTCTGAGCCTTTTTCCGTTCAGATACCCTTTAACCGCCCAGGCTCTTCCTAAGGTGATCTTAAATAGATTCTGGGTCTTACATTCAACCTTCATTCCACTATTGATAAACCCGCTGAAAAGCGTATCCCCATCCCCGAGCACCAAAGCCCAGGTTTTATCCAATCCCTCTAATCTTAAGGTCATCTCCTCAGGTTGAGATGGGAACTCCTTTACCTCTTCTTTTCCTACGGATTCGTTCTCGAACTTTTCTGAATCAAATTTTTGAGCAGATAAATCTGTCTTAGTCTCTTCTATCTTTGATTCAGGAAATGTATCATAAAAATCAGTGTCAGATTTTTTATGTTTTAAAAATACCAAGAAGCTCAGCAGTCCTAAGATTATACCAACCAAAATCAGAAGTTGAGTATGACTTTTCTTTTTCGTTCGACCAATCTCGGTTAACGGTTTTACCTCTTCCTCCTCTTCTTTTTTACTGAATCCATTCCAGAGCTCCTCAAAATCTAAACCCAGATAATCTATATAGGCTTTGAGAAAAATCTTTTTGTAAAGTCGGTCAGGCAATAGTTCATATCTTTCCTCTTCCAGTGCTTCTATGTATTTCAACTTAATCCTGAGCTCAGCCGAGACCTGTTCTAAGCTCATCCCCATACCTTTTCTTTTTTCCCTTAGAATTGAACCTAAGTTTTCCAATTTACCTCACGTTCTAAGTCCGGATCTTGGTTAATAGCTCTTTTAATTTTCTCAAAGGTAAGCCAATCACGTTATCCAGATCCCCTTCGATCCTTTCTACCAAAAAATTTCCCATCCCCTGAATACCATAAGCCCCAGCTTTGTCCAGCGGCTCCCCGCTCTTTATGTATTTCTCTATCTCTTCATCCTTAAGTTGATTGAATTTAACTTTGGTAAGCTGATAACCATTTAAAATTTTACCATTCTTCTTATCTAAAAGTGTGATCCCGGTATAAACCTTATGCTCCTTTCCGCTTAACTTCTTCAGTATCCTGAAAGCATCTTCTATATCCTTGGGCTTACCCAGAATCTCTCCATTTAACACCACTATAGTATCCGCACCCAGGAGGAGGCTATCTTTTCCTATGGATCCCCGATTTTGGGTCTTGATGACAAATTCGGATACTTTTTTAGCCACATTCTCTGTCTTTCTTTTGGAAAGCTCCAGTACATGTGAAACTGGATCAGTTGATATATTGCTCTCTTTTATGTTCTCCGGAAATATTACCTCAAAATCTACTTTGGCTTGTCTTAATATCTCAGCTCTTCGGGGAGAGCTGGAAGCTAAGATAAATCTTTTTCCATCCAGAAGCTTGGTAAAATCAGCGCTCATAATTTAATTGTCATATCTCGGGTGGGGACAAGCCCCGCCCCTACGGATTCTGTTTCTCTTTACTATCTAAGATAAAAGTTACTGGCCCAGAATTAAAAATCTTGACCAGCATCTTCGCTCCAAAGCTACCTTGCTCTACTTTTAGGCCTTTTCCCCTCAGATAATCTACAAACTTAAGATAAAGCTTTTCTGCTTCTATAGGCTCCAGAGCATCAGTAAAACTGGGGTCTTCTCCCTTTTCTGGTATACCATATAAAGTAAATTGAGAGATCACCAGAATCTCCGCTCCTATCTCTAAGGCTGAAAGGTTCATCTTCCCTTGAGAATCCTCAAAGATACGCAAATTTACACATTTGTCAGCTAGATAATTTACTTCCTTTTCACCATCTCCTAAAGTAGCACCAACTAACAGAACCAAACCCCTATTTATCTTTCCAACTGTTCTCCCTTCAACCTCAACTAAAGCCTCCCTGACCCTCTGGAGCACAACTCTCAAGTTTACTCCTTAATAAATTTTTGAGAAAATTAATAGAAATATTTATAGATGTCAACAAAAAAAGCTTGACAAAACCGCAAGCACTTAGTAAAATATAAATAGAAAATTAGAAAACGGAAGCTTATTTTTCTCGGGGTTAAATATGGATCTTAAAATACTCTCTCTCTCTCTCGAGAGTTATTACGCTTAGTTTCAACATTGTAGCCCACCCATCCATCTGGATGGGTGGGCATTATTATTAAAAATACCAGGATTTTAAATCTTTAAACTTTAAGCTCACAAGTGGGGTGTGATATGTTAAAACGGAACAAAGAAATCTTATTTTTTCTGGCAGTAGCTATTCTCTATTCATTTACCGCTGTTGCTATTTTAGTCATAGCAGATGAAGGCAGTGGTTTACCAGTACCAGAAATTTATGGTTCAGTAACTTACGCAGGCTGGTGTGACCCTTATTACTATGATAAGGTCTTTCTTTTCGATAGCACTGGTCAGACTAAACTTGATTCTACAGGTATTCAAGGAGGCGGCAGTAAGTTCTGGTATAACGGTCTTACGCCATCTGCTCCAGGCCATTACTACGTGGTTGGAATAGGGGAAAACTGTTGTTCTGAGGGCTATTATATCTACTGGAATGAAGACCGTGTTAACCAAGATGTCGTTATGGACCAGCATAACTACATAGAAGGTGGGGGTGAATAATTTTTTTGAAGACGGCGGTGAAGCCAATCACCGCCGTCGCAAGAAAAGAAGAAGATATGAATTTTAATACTTCAAAAAACTATCGATTTCTTAAATCTCTCTTTCTCTTTTTGACATTAAGTCTATCTGGATTTACTCAGGTATATTCCTCAAGTGATACTTCAATCCAGCCTGATATTTTCCCTGGCTGGCCCAAGTCCTTTCACTCAGTGTCAGGAACTGGTACCACGAACTCTGTTGTTTTAGCTGATTTAGACTCTCTACCAGATTTAGAGGTAATTGGAGGTTTTCCTAATGATAGCCTTTATGTCTGGAGATATGATGGCTCAAGTTTAACTAACTGGCCGGTTATCACAGAGCCAGAATCAGCTTACTGGCAGCAACTTCCAGCAATCGGGGATATGGATGGAGACGGGGAACTGGACATTATCATCACTAAATGGCAGAGAGGTCCAGATACCTGTTATCTCTATGTATTTCACCAGGATGGCTCACTAATGCAGGGATTCCCTGTTATAATCCTTGTTACCGCTGCGACTGCCCCGGCTCTTTACGATTTGACTGGAGATGGGAAATTGGAGATAATAACCGCAGGACAGGGGGCCTACTGGGTTGATACTTTAGTATATATTCACAATTACAGAGGAGAGATTCTTCCCGGCTGGCCCCAGAGGGTGGCATATCTGCCTTATGAGTATATAGCAGGTCCACCAGCAGTAGGTGATTTAGACGGAGATGGAGAACCGGAGATAGTGGCAACCGGCTCCCAGTGTATCTATGCTTGGAATGTAGATGGAACTCCGGTTGAAGGCTGGCCCGTAAAGGCTGAAAAAGACCACTTCTTCGGTTGGCTTCACCACGTGGTTTTAAGTGACCTGGATAATGACGGTTATTTAGAAGTTTTAGCCTGTGCTTTTCACGATTATCCTATTTTCACCGGCTATGTAGCGGTGTGGAGATATGATGGCACCTATATGCCCGGCTTCCCAAAATACTATGAATATGAACCCAAATCAACCCCCATACCTGGAGATATAGATAACGATGGCTATAAGGAAATAGTCTTCGTTACCGGCGAATATCTCTTAGGACTGCCTAATCTACATGTTTTGAATATAGACGGAACAGAACAGCCCGGCTGGCCTATATATTATCCATACAAACAATATCGTGACTTCACTCTTGCCGATATTGATGGTAATAACTCGGTGGACGTAGTGCTGAGCAACTTCTATGCCTACAATAATGATGGAACCTTGATCTCCGGCGAACCTTTGAACCTTCCTCCCACCATCTGTCCGAATTTCAATGATATAAACGGGGATTCAATTTTGGATGTGGCGATTATAACCGGTCCTGGTCTGACTGTTTATCTGTATAACCTGAATGTTCCCTACCATCCCGATAAAATTAAGTGGGGCAAGTTTTACCATGACAACTATAATACCAACAACACCGAGTTCGGCGTTATAAGAAAGAAAGGAGACTTTAATAATAACGGTTATCCGGATATAGCGGATGTAATGTTCCTGTTAAACTATCTTTTCAGAGGAGGGAAAAAACCAGGCTATCCGATCCAGGCAGATGTCAACTGCGATTCCCATATAGATGTCGTGGACCTGCTTCATCTCTACAATTACCTCTACAAGAATGGAAAACCCTTATGCTCCCCTTAACCCTGAAAATCATTAGTTTTACCTCCTAAAAAATCCTGATTTGGAGTAAGTCTTTGATAAACTGAGACTCTGTCAACAAAAAAAGCCGCCCAAATGGACGGCTTTTTTAAAGTCAAAAATCAAATTTTTAGTTATGCCTACTTTATTTTCCCCCAATCAGGCTCTTTACCTAAATTTTCTAACATAAACTCCGCATCATCCTTAAGCTCGCTTTCAGGGTAATCTTTTATAAACTTTTCGTAGATTTCCTTAGCCTTAGTATAATCTTTTAGTTGTTCTGAATAGACAAACCCCTTCAGAAAAAAAGCTTTTTCTCGATTAGGGCTTTCCGGAAAGAAATCCAATATCTCATCATAAAGCTTAATTGCAAATTCAGGATTTTCTTCATCCTGAGCTTTCTGAGCATAATCGAAAAACTCCTTCTCTAAGTTAAATTGGGGATACTTTTTAAGGAGTTTTTTCCATACTTCCTCAGCTTTGCTCTGGTCATTTAGATGACCTAAATATACTACTCCAAGGCTAAAATAGGCTTTGGGGACATTTGGACTCTTAGGATAGGTTCTGATAAGTTGATTATAAATCTTGACCGTTTCCTCAACTCTGTTTTCCTCTAAGGCTTTCTGCGCCTCCTGAAAAAGGACCTGCTCACTTTTCTTAGAACAGTTAGAAATTAAGATTATCAATCCAGAAAGAATGCCAATCAGTAAAATTTGATCTTTTACCTTCATCTTACCCTTCACCTCTTTAGTTTATTCGTTGCCCAATTGGGCAACGCTACTTTAATTTCCTATTTTTTATCTTCGTCTTACCTCTTCCATTTAACCAACCTTGCTAAATATAATCTCTTCCCCTCTCAAGTCAACTTTAATCTTATCACCTTCTTAATGATTTTCTATGTTGTATTTTATATTATCGTAGCGCGACCCTTCCAGGGTCGCTATGCGAGGCTGAAAGTCTCAAGACCTTGACGGCCTCGCGCTACGAACTATCCTTTATTTTTTCTCCTGCCAGGCAATATGTGTCAACGAATAATACACTTTTTCCAAAAATTGTGACAAATTAGAATTATAAACTATTTTATCGTCAATCACTTTTTTGTCAGAGTCCTTTTTGTCAATCATCTGTGATAATTTTATTGTTTTCAATCCCATTAAAGCAGTGTCCTTCCCTCCCTCAATTAACTTTTTTATTTCATCACATACTTCTTTTAAATCTGGAAATCTACTCTCGGTCAGAGTCAAAAAATGTTTCAAAAGATAGAGTAAAACTGATTTTTCTTCAGTTCCATCATACTGTTTTATTCTCCAAATTATTTCATAATAAAGTATACCAAAAGGTTCTTTGGAATCTACAAATTCTTTCAATTTCCTATAGTAAATTTCATTAGGTGTGATCAAAGGCTCTAGGTCAGACTCTATAATTTGGTATTCTACCTGTTCCATCCAGCTTTTCATTTTTGGAGTGGCTCCTTCCATCACACCATTTTCAATCTTACCTCCCTTTAATAACTTTTCAATAATTAGTTTAAAGATTTTTTTCGCTATAGAATTATGATTTATATATCTACTTGTACCGTTAGGATGTTTCCATTTAAAACAATCCTCCCAGTACTCATAACTTCTCTTTTCTGTATAATGCTGAAAAGCATTTCCATGAGAAACTTGTCCTCTAACTTTATAAAATTCTTTTCCCCATTCTTCTAAGTTCTTAGCAAGATTCATATACCTGTCTCCAAGATTAGGTAGTTCCAATCCAAAAGCTTGAATTAAAGATTTCGCAAATAAGTTCGCTGTATCTGCTTCTTCTAAAATATGTTCAAACGCAGTAGTGAGATTTAAAATATCTTCTACTGGGTCATAATTTTTCTTAAAAGTTCTATTAAACCTTTCAATTGCTATTATATATGTATCTTTTAATTCTCCTAAATTAAATTCTTGAATTAATAAATGTTCATTATCTAAATATAGAATTTGAGGATAATTTATCCTTTTTACAACTTCTCTAGATCCAGGCGCCCAGAAATGGATATGGCGATTTCCATCCTGTAAGCCTTCAAGCGAATATCTCATTTCTGGTATTTCTTCTCCCACCTTTGTCGATTCCAACAGATAATAAATTAAAGACTCAAGACTTAACTCTGGATGTTTTTCAAAGACAACATATTTAAAGAGAGCCATAGTCTTTCGCATATCCAGAACTATTTTTTGAAAACTATCAGTGGAAGCGAAGTAACAGTATGTAAAGATTCCAGAGAATCCATTATTAATCAGCATTTGTTGAACATTTACTAATAAATCTTTATTTTTATTATCAGTTAACTCCTCATTCTCTGAACCAAATCGTTGTAAAGTTATATTTCCCATGATAAAAGGTTCTCCAATGTAAACGTTAGGCAAAATCAACAGATACTTTTTGTTCATTTAGAATATCCTCGTTATTTTACCAAGTTTATCCTAGCACGATTCTCTCATGGTCGATAATTATTCTGTGGAGGTCTAAAGACCTCCGCTACATTTGTCGCATATGTAGCGGAAGGCCGTCAAGGTCTTGAGACTTCAGCCTTCCATTTTACCTTTTCAAAATAAAAGGCGAGAGAACTCGCCTTTGTAATATTCAACCAGCTCCAATTATAATTCCTCTTTTATTTAGACTCAGACTGCGTTGCAGTGCTGCCTTTCTCCTTTTTCTCCTTTTTATCGTCTTTCACAGAAACCCCGCTTTCCTCCTTAGCCCTCTTTTTATAAGACTCACTCCGGTAATCCGTGGTATAAAATCCACTTCCTTTAAAAAGTATCCCTGCTCCGGCAGAGATCAGTCTTTCCACCTCTCCTCCACATTTTGGACATATCTTGATAGCGTCATCAGATATTTTCTGAAACCTCTCAAAATTAAATGAACAAACTTTGCATCTGTATTCGTAAGTCGGCATCTTACCGCTCCTATTTTTTAGAATTTTCTCCCCTCATTTTCGAGACGTTCGAATTTGACCTTCCCTTCTAAAACCTCTTTCAGGGCTGTGGAGATTATCTTCTCCATCTGAGGTTTATTAGCTTCCTCCTCACCCTCCTCTGGTATCTTCTCCCTGTTTAGAATCTCATTCATTTTTCTGGCATACTTAGCCGCCACGATGACAGCTTCGTACCGGGTAGCTGAAAACTTAGTGAAATCATCTAAGGGGTCCTGGGGCATTTATTATCTCCTTAGTTTCCTTAATTTTTTAGGATTGAAAATCTCTTTTAGTTCATCACTTCATAGTCTGCATCTACAGCTTTTCCTTTATCTTTCCCCTCCTCTGTTTTTGTTTCCTCGCTTCCTTGACTTCCGGATTGAGTCTGAGTAGTGGTAGTCCTTTGATACATCTTTCCAGCCGCCTCATGCCAGACAGCAGTTAAAGCTTCAAAAGCCGCTTTAATCTCCTGAACATCACCTCTCTTCAGAGCCTCTCTAACTCTTCCCACCCCAGCTTCCACTCTGGATTTGGTTTCGGTATCCAATCTATCCCCATATTCCTTCAAACCCTTCTCTGTCTCATAAGCTAACTGATCTGCCCTATTTCGAATGTCAGCTTCTTCCCTTCTTCTTTTGTCCTCCGCAGAATGTTCTTCCGCATCTTTGACCATCTTCTTAATCTCCGCCTCAGAAAGACCGCTGGAAGCGGTTATTCTGATACTCTGTTGTTTTCCCGTAGCCTGGTCCTTAGCTGAGACATTCAAAATCCCGTTAGCATCTATATCAAAGGCAACCTCTATCTGGGGGATACCTCTGGGTGCGGGTGGAATACCATCTAAATGAAACCTGCCTATGGTCTTGTTATCAATAGCCATCTCCCTTTCACCCTGCAAAACGTGAATCTCCACAGTGGTCTGGTTATTCTCTGCAGTGGTAAATATCTCGCTTTTTCTGGTGGGAATGGTGGTATTCCTTTCCATCAATTTAGTGTAAACTCCGCCTAAGGTCTCAATACCTAAGGATAAAGGAGTAACATCTAACAACAGCACATCTTTTACCTCGCCACCTAAGACCGCTCCCTGAATTGCGGCTCCAATTGCTACCACTTCATCTGGATTTACTCCTTTATGCGGTTCCTTGCCGAAAAGTTTTCTCACCGTCTCCTGAACCTTAGGCATTCTGGTCATTCCACCAACCAAAACCACCTCATCTATCTGTTCCCTAGAAAGTTTAGCATCAGCCAAGGCTTTTCTGCAGGGCTCTATAGTTCTTTCAATCAGATCATCCACTAACTGCTCTAACTTCGCCCGGCTAAGGGTTATATTCAGATGTTTAGGTCCATTAGCATCTGCGGTGATGAAAGGCAGGTTGATAGTTGTTTCCAGGGTAGTGGAAAGCTCCATTTTAGCTTTCTCAGCCGCCTCCTTTAATCTCTGCAAAGCCATCGGGTCTTTGGATAGATCGATCCCTTCCTGCTTTTTGAACTCAGAGACTAACCAGTCGATTATCCTTTTATCAAAATCATCTCCACCTAAATGGGTATCGCCATTGGTTGACCTTACCTCAAAGACACCTTCTCCGATTTCTAAGATGGAGATATCAAAAGTTCCTCCACCTAAATCGAAAACCGCTATCTTCTCATCTTTTTTCTTATCTAATCCATAAGCCAGTGAGGCCGCAGTTGGCTCATTGATTATCCTCAAAACCTCTAACCCTGAGATCCTTCCAGCATCTTTAGTGGCTTGACGCTGGGAATCGTTGAAATAAGCTGGAATAGTAATAACCGCCTGGGTTACCTTTTCCCCTAAATAATCCTCAGCGGTTTGTTTCATCTTCTGCAAAATAAGTGCAGAGATCTCAGGAGGAGAATACTCTCTATCTCCTATTTTCACCCGAACTTCACCATTAGAACCTTCCATCACTTTAAAGGGGACCGTCTTGATCTCAGACCCAACCTCAGAGTACTTTCTACCCATAAACCTTTTGATAGAATAGATTGTATTCTCAGGATTGGTGATGGCCTGTCTTTTTGCTACCTGTCCAACTAATCTTTCACCAGTTCGGGTAAAGGCAACTACAGAGGGTGTAGTCCTAAGACCTTCAGCATTGGGAATAACCTTAGACTCCTTTCCCTCCATCACCGCCACACAGGAGTTGGTTGTGCCTAAATCTATACCGATAATTTTTCCCATTTTTTATTCCTCCTATATATCTAAATTTTTTAAAAAGTCAAGTTTTGTTTTCATTTTTTTCTTTTTCTCGAGCCCGAAGGCATAGCTTTTTTTCTTAAGCTACATCCTCGAACCCGAAATGAACATCTTTTTTCAAATTTTTTCAAAGACGCGTAGCCGAGCCTTCAGGGCTCGGCAGAGGTCTAATCCACCTCAGGCGGACTGCTACGTGGACTATTAGATTCCCCTCCCTTGATGGGAGAGGTAAGATGTAGAGACGCATTGTCGAATTTGACCTTGAGGCAATGCGTCTCTACGTTTTAACGGTATACCCACAGCTTGCCCGTATGGGTTGCCCTCAACCTGGGTACACCTTTTTCCATCTACCCTCTTAGCTGATATTAATAGGAATCTCTTTGGGTTTTACCTCTTCGCTCTTGGGCAAAGTTACTTTCAGGATACCGTCTTTAAAACTGGCTTTTACCTTATCCGTTTGAACCGAAGTGGAAAGAGTAAAGGACCTGCAGAAAGAGCCAAAGTTCCTTTCTAACCTGTAAAAATTAGTATCCTTCTCCTCTTTCTCCTGCTTCTTCTCCCCGCTTAGAGTGAGCACATTATCCTGGACCGAAAGCTTAATATCTTCCTTCTTCATTCCCGGCACCTCTGCTGTTAGCACTATCTCATCCTTAGTCTCACTCACATCCACAGTAGGTGTCCATAACCCTTCCTCAGGCTCAAATCCTACGGATCCGAAAGATGACCATCTCTTAGGGGTTCTGCCGAATCCGCCAGAGGCGGAAAAGAGCCTATTCATCTCTTCCTGAATCGAGACCATATCCCTCAAAGGTCTCCATCTCATAATAGCCATAATACTCCCTCCTCTCTGTTTTTTATAAGTTAACTTCTATCTTTCTGGTTTTCGCTTTTTCCTTTTTGGGCATTCTGATTCTCAGTATTCCGTCTTTATACTCTGCCTTGATCTTTTCATTATCCACTTCCCTTGGCAGAATAAAGGACCTTTGAAAGTAACCCTGATTCCTCTCCTCTAATAGATATTTGCCATCTTTCTCTTTCTTTTTATTACCCTGGATTGAGATAACGTCCTTCTCCTGGATTACCTTCAAATCCTCCTTTTTCACACCTGGAAACTCAGCCACCATAAAAATCACTTCATCCGTTTCGCCAACATCCACATCCGGACCCCACTCAGCCTCCTCTGGCAGAGGCGCCATTTTAACTTCCGGTTTCACACAGAAAAAACCAGCATCTCCCCTTTTTCCCTGCTTTACAATTATATCACAAATCATTTCAACCTCCTTATTTCTATTCGCACATATAACTAACGCAAAGGTTATGCCAAAATGAAGATATTTATGATAAGCTAAGGTATAGCAAAGATTTAAATGAAATTGGGAAGAATTTGAGAGCTAATTTAAAAGTGTCAAAATGACATTACGTGGGTCAATTTTGCAGTTTAAAATGTTATTTTGGCTTAGATTGTGTAAAAATGACAGAGGTGTACGAGCAAATAGAGCACTTATCTCCGGATCCCCACGTTGCCCTCAACGTGGGTCAATCCTTCGGACAGGGATAAGTAGCGCGTCAGGGTTCATCCCTGACGGTCTTCCCTCTTCTTTATAAGGAGAAGGATAGGGAGAGGTTATCTTTTTTCGTCGGGCATAAAGCCCGACGCTACACATCAAAAATCCCTCTAAATCTCAAAAATATGCGCCTTCTCCAGATCGAATTCAACCTCCACAGTATTCCCTATTTCCAATCCTTTTTACTGGTCAGCGCAGAAAAACCAACCTCATCTATAGAAATATAAAGCAACTCATCCCTTCCTAAGGGTTTAATCGTATTTATTTTTCCCTTTAAGGCTTGCTCTACTCTTGTTGGATTTATAGAGATATGTTCCGGTCGGATTCCTAAAATGCACTTTTTGGATCTTAACTTTGGTTAATTGCAGTGCTTTCAAAATTCAGCTTTTTTCTACTTAATTTGATATAAATTATAAATATTAGTTGATAATTTAATTTTTGTGTATTTCTCTGCAAGAGAGGTATCACAGCTTTTGTCCGTTAAATAATATCTGTGTTCTTTATCGGTGTGATCTAAACTAATGTCGAAATAACGTGCGAAGTAACCATGTAATGACCAATCATCTCGCATCGAAGGACAAACACTAATTATAGAATCTTTTGGTAAAACCTTGCCAATTGTATATACATCATTAAGTTCTTTATGGTCTCTGCCTATTTTACCTATTTGCAGTATTGAAAAAGCTGTAATAATAATCAATAGGATTAAGGATAAGAGCATATACATTTTAAAGCTTTTATTTTCAGGATTTATTTGTTGTATTAATTTGTTTAAACCCGGTGCTACAATTATCGCAAATCCAATTGCGAAATAGGGAAATGAGGGTACTAAGTAAAAACCTGATTGTTTAGGGCTTATCGTTATTGGAAATGAAGCTAAAACACCAATGCTAAATAATAGAAGTACCCATTTCTTATAAGCTCCGATTTTAGTTATATTGATTTTTTTTAATTTATAGAAAATTAACAATATAGTTGTCAATATCATCACCGGGAGCAACTCTATAAACAATCTTTGAATAATATAATACCTTTCAACAACAGCTCTTTCGCCTTTAAGGCTTGGCATGATTTGTGCGTTAAAATACTGTAATAAGCTTTGATGAGCCTCGTTATTAAGCAATATGAGCAATAACAATAATACAGGGACGAAGACCAGGATAAGAGAGTAAATTGTCATTTTGACAAATGAATTTTTTTTAAACATCAACCAATAAAGTCCAATAACTGTTAATGGAAACAATGCAACAAACCCCTTACATAAGAAGCCTAAGAAAATAAGGAAAGCAGTAATAATTAGATAAAAAAAGATTTTTTTGTTTAAACTTAACCCCTTGATAAGTATAAATACAGCAGTAATTGTGAAAACACCCATTGTGTTTTCAAGCATATTATTTTTATATGACCAATAGGTAAGGGGAATGATAATCCAAAAAAGAAAAGGCAGCCAGCTTAAATTTGCTAATTCGTTCTCCTGTCTAAAAATTTGTTTCCATATTAATATTATAAAATAGCCTGTTATTATTGCGGTAATAAATGAATAAAATCTTTCAACCAGTAAGTGATCACCAAGTATTCTAAAAAATAAAGATTGTATCCAAAAAACTAACGGTGGATGTTCATGAAATGTGTTAAAAAATGTCTTGGTTAAATGTGGGTGCCAAAAGGTACCTTTACCTTCAGCTAAATTCTTTGAGATGACACTATATAAAAGGCCATCCATAAACATGCCATCCCTGAGCAAGGTCGGCAAGATCAGTGCTATAAAAACAGAAATTGTTGTAAGCCAGAAGGGTAAATGTTTTTTGTACATATTTTGTGTTTAGGACAAAATATAATTGAAAGTATATAAGTAATTAGCTGTAAAGTTCCAAAATATTGTTATTATTATCGCTATTAATTTCGATAAGTAAAAATGTTGTTTGAACCTGCTAACTAACAACCATAAAACTAAACTATTTATTCCAAGGCCGATTATTGAAACAAGTAAAAAGTTCGAGTATTCTATGAGAATACGAGGATTATTACTTTGGAAAGTCCAAATCCTGTTAAAAAAATAGTTTGAGCTTGCCGCTGTTGTAAAGCCTATAGCATTTGAAATATATTTTTGCATTTTAATTTTTTCTTTAAAAAAATAGGTTATACCAAAATCAACTAATAAACCCGAAAAACCGACGATCCCAAATTTAAGAAACTTCCAAAATAATTCTTCATATAATTGAATTTGTATCATTGAAACATTTTTATATTTAATGAAGCATTGCAGCCAACTTGTTCATAATCTAAATTCGCATATGCTTTTATTTTGGGGTGATATCCGAAGTTCGGATATACATCCCTCTGGATGAAAACCCGACCTTCTATATCAGATCCTAAATTTTTTCCTTTGGTTGCTAAAAATCGGAGTCCCCGGTTTCAGTGAAACGAACCACAAACATGCTGTTAGGCGGCACACTAATTATTTGCTACTGCTTATCTCTATCAGATAATTTCTGTTTTGCTGCTTTCAAATTTATTGTCGCTTTGTGGCCATGCTTTTCAAGCAGATGCAAAAGATTACTACCGTTTAAGAGAGTGAGTGGCTTTCCTTTTGCAAATTCATAAGCGTCTGGCCCATAGTCAGCGGTAGTGACTAAGATTCCCTTTGTTGCCCCTTCATTCACCACTGTCCCATATAAATCTCGTACTGCTGCAACTCCAACAGTATCTGTATAGCGTTTAGCCTGAATTACTATCTTCCCACCACGAATCGGATCAGGATCGTACGCAATTGCATCAACCCCACCATCTCGGCTCGCTTGTGTGACCTTAACCTCTCCGCCTGCCTGAGAGAATTCCTTTTCAAATAATTCCCTTATTAAATGTTCAAAATCTTGCCAGTCCATAGCTGCGAGATTAGTGTAACCGTTTAAACTGTCCACAACTTCGTAGGAGGAAACGAATCTTTTATCTTCACGAGAAATATTCAATATTGGAGCAATTGGGGTCAGGCTGTGCAATCTTGAACTTCCAACACCTTTTAATTTTTTGAAGCATGCCTTTGGTTCAACATTTGCCAAGTTGATTGATAAAAACTCTTGACGGTTTGCCTGTACAGAAAGAATACAGGCATTGACTTCATGACCTGTTGCTTTATCAATAGATTTAACCCAACCATTGAATACTACTGAAGCAAGAACATTTACAACGTCTGACGCGTATAACTCATATGTAGTTCGCAAGGTAATCTGGTAAACCAAACTATCATATAGTTTATTGACATTAGATTCTATAAGAAAAACTTCTTTAAATTCGTCTCTTGATTGGATATATTTTACTTCCTTTAGCTTCGGGATATTATCAAGGGACGGTAAAGAATAGTCAACGATTAATATTCTTGTTTCAGGATTGTAATCTAAATCGAATTCTTGAGGGAAATAGTCTGGATATTCCGAGTTCATTAATACAATTTCGCAGTAATCAACTACAGCATCAGGTTGTTTTTCAAAATATTGCTGTTTTCTTATATCAATGGCTTGATTTATCATCTTTTGTTTCTCTAAGAAATCCCTCTCTTCAGATTCCCATTGTTTTAATTCTTGTTGATACTGCATCTCAATTTTGTCGTTATTTATGTCTATTTCTTGCTTTTGTTTCCTCCATTCCTCATGGTCCTTTTTAAAAAGAAGCTTTGCACTTTCAATCTTTTTTCGTCTTCTTGTGGAAAAAATCCTATCTAAAAATCTCAACTTCGGCTGGTATTTTTGATCTGTTTCTTCAGGTGGCTCTGGGACAAAGGTGGGCTGTGATGGCTGAGGTTTAGGTTTATCAAATATTGAATTGTCTTTAATAGCTTCCCATAGCGCATCTGAGTCAATTGCATAATCTACTTCTACTGAATGCCTTAGGATGTTCTTGATGGCTTTTATGGCTTCAGATGCTTGATGAGTAAGTTCGAGTGCTTCTTCTTGTCGCTCTAATTTCTCATCTTGGTCTAGTGGATGTTTTAGGATATTCTCACTGACTTTTATATCTTGAGGTGTTTTATCAGAAGGTTCAATTAATTCCTCTTCTATATATAATTCATCATCTACCTCCAGTATGTGTTTTTCGGAACTCCCGCTTTCCCTTATAGCTTCTGATATCTGAATAGAAATTTTGAGCGCTTCTTGCTCCGGTTTAAAGATCACGTCTAATTCTTTAAGTCCTCTTTCTAATGAATTAATTAAAGGCTGAAAAATACCATTCTTTTTTAATTTGTAACACGACGCTTCTTGTTCTCTCTCCAATTTTTTGAACCACATTCTTTTCCAAATAACACATTGTAAGGCTGCTTTTTGTGCTACTAAGTATTTATCGGTACTACGAATAAGACGATATTTATTTAACCCTTTATGTCGAAGTTCTATTACCCACATATTGAATCTTTAAAAAATCACTCTTATCTTATTGACGTCCTGTTGAAAGTCAAGTTTTTTTATTGATGGCTGTGAAAAAGTGAACCGACATCGTCGGGCGAGGTAGCCGACCTACGAGACTGGGTAAGGTGAGAGAAACGACTCAGCATAAAACCGACGTCACATTCAACTATATGGAAGAATATCATTGAGGACCTCTGGTTTCCAGACCATTCCGACATCAGATGGCTCATAAATGCTACCAGAATATATACCTAAAAAACGTATTATCTCTCCAAATTTCATAACCCATCCAGTAGAGGTTCGATGAAGACCGATTCTTTTGGCAACCACCGGTGAACCGGACATTCCTGGTTTCGTGGTTGCATCAATAAGAAACAAAGGCTTTCCATCGTAATCCAGGACTATATCGGAAGCTACGTGGCCTGTTTTCCAGATCGGGAACTTACCAGACGCCGCCATCCCAAACGGAAATCCGATAATGGACACTGGTTCAGAAGGTGATATGATAAGGTCTGTTTTTGCAAGAGAGAGGTCAAGGGGATAAACATTCACATCTTCATATCTCGTGAGGGGGAGTGCAACAACATCAATTTCTTTTCCGTTGGGATGTTCTCTCCATTTGGGAGTTCGGGTCGTGGAATCAAAAAGGGGCTCAGTTTTCAGTATCCATAAGCCCAGTCTTTTAGTGGAATGATACCATATTCCAATTGTGTCTGGGACCCCTCTATTTGAAAACGCTTGATCAGTATATGGATTTCGCCCGGTAACGACGTGCCAATTTGTGATAAGATAGTTGAGACCATCATAGGAAACAACGAATCCAGTTCCGGAATGAATGTTCGCTCCCTGACAGCTACATTCAAGGCTCAACGACACACCTGAGAGCGGGTCAATCCCAATTGCATTTGTCATCTTGCACCTCCCGTGAGCCTATACCTGGCAACCCCGGCTCAGCCGGCTGCCTACGTATCGAGAACATTAGCACTGTCATTCTATTAAACGAAATCTTCAGCTACAAATGAACCGCGCTCTTGTCCAGCCCCTTCTTTTCATAGTATTATAGGCAGACTTAAATACCGTGGCCCATGAATAAGTTTTCCAAAGCCTAGATTCAGTCTTATCAAGGCATAGGTGACCAAGTCCTGCTCGTAACCAATCTGATGCCCTGTCTTGTCCAATGACATTATACTTTCCATTAAGCCACTTTCTAAGCCCTTTTTCATGGTGGTATATGTCAAAGTTACGATGTTCTGAACCAAATGAATTAATGCCAAGATCCATAAACTTGTGAACTTGACCGTATTTACCATCTCGCAGAAGAACACCTTTACTTGCTAAGAACCTGTCGAACTCTTCGTGTATTTTTCTAGATGGCATATTTGGTTTCTTCTTATCCTTCTTTTATTTTATTCCGCCCCCCTCCAGAAGTCAAGTCTTTTTTGTCTCACTCGCTCGACGACCAACCCGTTCCTATTCATCATCTTACAAAATTCCTTGAGATTTTCCCAAAAAATTCTTGACTTTACCTCAGATATAATTTATTTACAAAAAATTTTGCTCTTTAATCAAATCCTTTATGAGGATAAAAACTGCTCCTTTAACATATAATAATGGAAACCTAAAGGTTTCCGCTACAATTATTTTCCTTTTATTAATTTTCTTTTTCCCGATCAAGGCTTTCTCCTTTACACCAGAACCAGATTCAGCTCCAGCCTTTTTAGCCGCTATCTCAGATCAGGACCAGAAAGTCCCTCTTTACTGGTTCAAACCAGGGATAGAGCCAGAAGAGCAAATCTATGATGACGGAGTCAAGGAACATCAGCTCTATGTTGATGAAGAATGGTATGAGAATTGTTTTGCTGAGAAATTCGTCTCTCCTTCATTACCTTTTGTCCTGCTTAAATCCAAAGTATTTATAAGTTATCAGGGAAAAGCTGGAGATAACCTGTACGATCCAGCTGATTCATTCTTTATTACCATCAATAAAAATGATCAGGGCAAGCCGGGAGAAATTATCTCTGAGCCAGTTTATGCCAATGCGGAAGGTGACTCACAAGCTGATGGTGAATGGGTAGAAATAGAGCATAATCTTCTGATAACTGTAGAGGATACCTTCTGGGTAGTTTTCCACTGGTTAAAAGATTCTCCGAGTTCACCCTTGATCGGGGCAGACAATTCC
>Ga0209979_1000892_pt1 | contig 35984 bp, 36 predicted proteins | sample AnhtaG_FD_183114 | JGI IMG/M metagenome (GOLD analysis project Ga0209979, IMG submission 183114) | Deep subsurface microbial communities from Anholt, Denmark to uncover new lineages of life (NeLLi) - Anholt_01485 metaG (SPAdes) (version 2) | ecosystem: Environmental > Aquatic > Marine > Oceanic... | reverse complement strand
CGCAGCGCCGAGGCCAGCAAGCGCAGGCGTCGCTGATGGGGGAGGAGCTGGCGCAGGACGAGGGCCCGCAGCCGCCAGCTCAGCGGTCGCCCTGTGCTCGTGAGGACCTGTGCCCTGGCCGTCTCCATGATGCGTCCATAGGGCACGCCCGAAGGGCAGGCGGCCTGGCAGGCGCGGCACTGGAGGCAGAGGTCCAGATGGGCCAGGAGGTGGCGAGTCGGCCCGGCGCGACCTTCGCTGAGGGCCCGGATGAGATGGATGCGCCCCCGGGGCGAGTCTGTCTCCATGCCCAGCTCAAGGTAGGTGGGGCAGTAGTTGAGGCAGAAGCCGCAGTGCACGCAGCGGATGAGGTCCTCGACGCTGGGAGTGTCGGCGGACCTTGCGGCGGGGCGTTCCTCGGCAGCGACCTCACTCATGCCGCTACAGCCTCCCCACGAAACGCCCCGGGCTCAGGGTGCCGCGAGGGTCGAACTGCTCCTTGATGCGACGGACGAGCTCGAAATCCATCCTCGGGGAGCCCCAGACGTCGATATGCTCCTTGAGAGCCGGCGGCGCCTGCTCCACCACCAGCGATCCGTCCAGATCGCGGGCTGCGGCCTCTGTCTGGGAGGCGACCCGTGCAGCCCCCTCCAGGCCGGAGGAGCCCTCGGCGAGGCGCCAGCGGCTATGCACCACTCCCACAGCGAGGTGGGCCACGCTGGCGATGGGGATGGCAGAACGTTGTGCCAGGTCCTTCAGGGAATCCATCAGGCGCGGCACGTCCGACGAGAGGACGCTCGCCTTGGTGGCCAGTTCAGCCGCCTCCGGCTGCATAAGGCCCCGCAGGCGTTCCCACAACGACTCCGAGGGGCCTCCCTGAAGCCGGCTCTGTGCCGTAGCTCCTCGACAGAGCGTCTCCAGCTCCCGCATGCTCCGGCGGACCGCCGAGTCGCTGCCGGCGGCCCACGCAGCCAGCCCCCACGCACCCTCGGGAAGCGACAGTCCCAGCCCGTCCAGGAGGGCGGCGGTGAAGGCCGGGTCCATCAGCTCCAGAGCCTGCAGGCTCAGCCCCAGGTCGGCGGCGGCAGAGCCCGCCTCGGCCGCGGGGGTGCCAGCCGGGAACACGGCCACCAGGGTCTCCTGGACGACGGGCAGGGGTGCCGCCCTGAAGGTCGCCTCGACGATGACTCCGAGGGTGCTCAGGGAGCCGACGTAGAGCTTGGGCATGTCGTAGCCCGCCACGTTCTTCACCACGCGGCCGCCGCCCCGAGAGAGGATGCCGTCGGGGTGGGCCACCCGACAGCCCAGGAGAAGGTCGCGGGCGGTGCCGTGGGCGTGGCGGGAAGGGCCACTGGCGTTGGCGGCGAGCACGCCGCCCACCGTGGCCTCGGGCGAGCCCGGCGGGTCCAGGGGGAGGAACTGGCCGTGCTCGGCCAGCCGTGCCTGGAGCCTCGAGAGGGGGATGCCTGCCTCCACGGTCACCGTGAGGTCGGCGGGCTCGTACTCCAGCACGCGGTCCAGGCGCGCTGTGCTGAGGGCCAGGTCATAGGCTCGGGGTACGTTGCCCAGCCCCATGTGGGCTCCTGAGCCCCAGGGGATGACGGCGGCCCCGGCCCCATCGGCGGCGGCCAAGAGGGCCGCAAGCTCTTCCGCGGTGCGGGGAAAGGCCGCTGCTCCGGGGGCCTTTCCATCCACGGCGTAGGCCGCCAAGTCTTCCTCCCGGACGTCCTCTTCTCCCACAATCGACCTAATCGAAGCCAGGAGCGCGCGAAGGTCCAGGACGGCAGCCCGGTTGCTACTAGACATAAGCATCAGAACCCAGTGTCCGCGTAGCCTGCTGGACATGCCGCTGATGGGCCTCGCCCTCGGCAGTAGGGAAGAGCTTGGAGGGATTGAAGAGCTCGCCGACGCGGAAGGCCGCCTTTAGGCGCGACATGGCCGCGATATCCGCCTCGCTGAATATCCAGGGCATGAAAGCGCGCTTCTCCATACCGATGCCGTGCTCGCCGGTGATGGTGCCGCCGGCCTCCACACACAGGCGCATGATCTCGCGTCCAGCGTCCAGCACGCGCTCGACCACGCCGGGCTCGCGCTCGTCGAAGAGGATGTTGGGGTGGAGGTTCCCGTCGCCCGCGTGGAAGACGTTGGCGATGCGGAAGCCGTAGCGCCGGCCGACCTCGTTCACCTGGCGGAGCACCTGGGGCAGCTTGCTGCGCGGGACGGTGCCGTCCAGCACGTAGTAGTTGGGGGCAAGACGGCCCAGGGCGCTGATGGAACCCTTGCGGCCCGCCCACAGCCGTTCGCGCTCGGCCGCTTCCTCCGCCAGACGGACCTCCCGCGCGCCCATCTCGCGGCAGATATTCAGTACCGCCTCTGACTCCTCCACCACCGCCTCCCGCAGCCCCTCCAGCTCGATAAGGAGGACGGCGTCGGCATCCAGGGGGTAGCCGACGTGCAAGGCCGGCTCCACCGCCTGGATGACCTCACGGTCGATCATCTCCAGGGCGGCAGGCACGATACCGTGGGCGATGATGGACGAGGCGACCGCGCTGGCTTCATCCAGTTCATTGAAGATGGCGAGCAGCGTACGGGTGGCCTCGGGCAGGCGCATCAAGCGCACCACTACCTTGGTGACGATAGCCAGGGTCCCCTCGGAGCCGACGAGCAGGCCGGTCAGGTCGTAGCCGGGAACGTCGCGCGTCTTGCCGCCCACCCAGAGCACGTCGCCGTTCGCCAGCACCACCTCCAGGCCGAGGACGTGGTTGGTGGTCACGCCGGAGGCCAGGCAGTGGGGGCCGCCGGCGTTCTCGGCCACGTTGCCCCCGATGGTGCAGGCCCGCTGGCTGGAGGGGTCCGGCGCGTAATAGAGGCCGAGGGGGGCCACCGCCTTGCTCAGCTCCAGGTTCACCAGCCCCGGCTCGACGACGGCGAGACGGTTGGGCGCATCCACCTCCAGGATGCGCTTCATGCGGGTGAGGGCAACGACCACTCCCCCCACGACGGCAATGGCGCCCCCGCTGAGGCCGGTACCGGCCCCCCGGGGGATCACCGGCAGGCCATAGCGACCCGCCACCTTGACTACAGCCGAGACCTCCTCGGCGGTGTCCGGGAAGACCACGGCCTGAGGGAGGGCCCGCTCGATGGTGGCGTCGTACTCGAAGACCAGCAGGTCCTCGGGGTGGTGGAGGACATGCCGTCGGCCTACGACGGCCTCAAGTTCGCGGATGACCTGCTTGGTAATGGTAGCCATCTAAGAGCGAGCGGCGGCGGCCGCCTCCGGAGCTAAGCTGCACGCGACGGGCACCCTCAAGCCTCTCAGTCCGCCCGGGGGATCTCCAGCCCGCAGTGCGGGCAGTAACGGGCTCCTGAGGGCGGCAGCGGGTTACCGCAGCCGGGGCACTGGGTGGCCAGACGGGTGCCGCAGTGGGCGCAGAACTGCCAGTAGGGCGGAGCCTCGCGCTGGCAGCTCTGGCACTCGCGCATGAAGCGCCGGAAGGACTCCAGCATCTCCGCCAAGCGGAGCTCTGCCTGGGATTGCTGCCTTTCCTCTGTCACAGGCTTCTCCAGGGATTCACTTTCCAGCGGCCTAATCATTATAACCCCAGCCGCTTGCAGCGGTCGAAGGGGCAAGAGCTGTGAATCTGGTCGCTGCCTTCGGACCGTTCCGTTGATGTGTTAAGTCCGCTTTATATAGGCTGAAGTTCCCTTATATCCATTCTAGCACAGGCAGTGGGCCAATCTGCGGTAAAGGGGGCGAAATGGTGGCGCCGCGGTTTGCGCATTACCGTTCGCGAGGCCGGTGACTATCGCGTCACGTCGCCGGGGGAACTCATCGCGATGGAATCGGCGCTGCCGGCGCTTGGATAAATGTTGGCCCGCCGAGTCTGGGCGCCGGAGGGCCACTTTACAGAACGAGAGCCGCCCCCAGAATGGAAATCGAGTCCGGACAGAGAGGGGTCTACATAATGTATATAGTGCGATCACAACTTTTGCATGGAGGCAGGCTCCCCTTCGTGCTGGAGGAGGGGCCCGGCGGTGTCGGCGTGGATAGAACCGTCGCAGCCATAAGCAGGAGGGGCAGGCGCTCCCGGGGGCGCAGGGCCGCGCCGATGTCCCCTGGTGAAACGCCGAAAGCCGACCCTGCTGGCGGGCCGGCTTCTTCGCCAATCGTGCATCCCCCTGTCCCCCTGCAAGGACGAGAGGTATAGGCCGCGGGCAAGCCCTTCCTCATAACCTTTAGAGGATCGGGAGGTGGCCTCATTATGTGAAGTCGCGTGCGGCTTGCGGCGAGAACACCACGTTCTCGGGGGACGCTCCGTGCCCTGGGCCGCAGACGTTTTCCAGCGCCCTGCTTAGAGGCGGCCCTTGAGCAAGCCCTTGATTTCGTCCAGTTCAGGGAATCGTCCGGTGGCAGCCTTGGAGAAGATCAGTTCCCCGTTGACCGTCACCTCATAGCGGCCGTTGGCCCCTGGCACCAGGGTGAACGCGGTGATGGACTGGGGATAGGCAGCAAGGAGGTCTGCCGCCATACTGGCGGCGCGGGGCAGGTAGTTTCACGGCACGCAATACTCGATCTCGATGCGTAGCTTCTCATTCACGATCTAACCTCCTCCAGACGCTCAAGCGCAACCCGGACTATCCTGGTGGCGATCTTGGACTGCATGGCGCCCGCTGTCAACCGCTACGGAGGCTGCCCCTTCCCGCGGCATTTTGCTAGACTGGTGGCAAAGGAGGCGGCGTGCAAGACGACCTGTTCCTCAGGCAGATGGAGCTGGGGCCCATGATGAACTTCATCTACCTCGTGGGCTCCCGCAGCCAGGGAGAGGCCGCAGTGGTGGACCCAGGCTGGGAGCCCGATGCCATCGTATCTGCTGCGGAGGCCGAGGGGCTGAAGATCACCAAGATCCTCCTCACCCACTGCCACCAGGATCACGTCCTGTCGTTGGGCGCGCTGCTGAATCGGGTAGACGTTCCTGTTTATGTAAACAAGCAGGAGGCTCCCCAAGTCCGGCGCATCGCCCCTGATGCCGTGGCCGTGGACAACGGCGACGACATCGAGCTGGGCCACCTGACCATCCGCTGCCTGCACACCCCCGGCCACAGCCCGGGCTCGCAGTGCTTCCTGGTGGAGAACCTTCTCCTCTCCGGCGACACCCTGTTCGTGGGGAGCTGCGGCCGCTGCGACCTCCCCGACAGCAGCCCCGAGGACCTCTACCATAGCCTCCAGTCGCTCGCCAAGATGGATGGCAACACCCTGGTCCTGCCGGGCCACAACTATGGTCCCCGTCCCACCACAACCATCGAGGACGAGCGCCGCTATAACCCCTACCTGCGTATCCCCACGCTGGATATGTGGCTCCGCATGATGGGCTACCCGTAGTCGCCGTCGCGTGTCCAGCCGACCCTGTCGCGGCCAGCGCGCGTGTCTGAGCAGTCCGGAGTCGATTGACAGCTTCGCGCGCGGCGCCTAAGGTAACGCCAGTGGCGGGGCCACGCTGGATGCGGGTTCACGGGTAGGGCCAGCCAAATGTCAGAGGATTCCTGGCGCCGACGCCTCAGCCGCCGTCGCTTCCTGAAGGTTGCCGCCTCCGCTGTCGCGGTGGGCGGCGTTGCCTTCTTGCGGCCCGGCCAACCCGCGCCCCGCGTAGCCGGGCGCACCCCCGTCTCGGGCGTGCTGGCAGAGGATATCATGCACGGCCCCCGCGAGCTGGCCCGAGGGGAGATCCACGGACTGAGCCAGTCCGGGCTGCGGGCTGCTGCCCTCGACCCCCTCCTACCAGGGGCCGTGTACACCTCGCCCGTGGTCAGGACAAGCTTCCCCTTCACTCATGTGGGCCTGCACTGGCGCATGCGCGCTCCCGCTGCGTCCGAGGTGCACTTCGAGGCACGTACCTCTGTGGACGGCCGGAGCTGGTCGCCCTGGTGGCCCGTGGAAATCGAGGCGGAGCCAGGCCAGGCCGCCCGGGGCGAGACCTACGGCAGTCTGATTACAGAGGAACACGGGCGGTTCTTCCAGTATCGGGCCTCCTTCCACCGTGAGGCAGCCATGCCGTTGCCTCTCGAGTACGTGGTGGCCACGGCACTGCACACCTCCTCGGCCAGGAACGACGGTCTTTTGCACTCCTCCAACTTGCAGCGTGGTGCCAGCCCTGCGGGGCTCCCATTCGCGTCGGGGCAGCTCTTGCGGCGGGAGGACTGGGGCGCCGACGAGACCCTTCGCTTTCTCAGCAGCGGCGCCGAGATCTACCGCCGCATGTACGTTCCCGTCAAGAAGATCGTCGTGCACCACACCGCCACCCTCGGAAACCTGGATCCCAAAGAGCCGAGCTACCCCAACCCTAACTATAGCCGCGAACAAGCCGAGGCCCATGTCCGCGCTATCTACTACTACCATGCGGTCACCCTCGGCTGGGGCGACATCGGCTACAACGCCCTCATTGACCGCTTCGGCCGCATCTTCGAGGGCCGCTACGGGCGCGATGGAGGCCGCTGGCGAGAGGTGCTCAGCCCGGGTGTGGTGGCCAGCCACGCCGCCTACTTCAACCACGGTTCGGCCGGCGTGGCCGTCATCGGCAACTTCGACGTCAATGAGTTGGGGCCCACCGAGCGGGCGAATATGGTGCCGGCGCTCCTGGACTATCTCGTGTGGGATGTTGGGCGCCACGGCGTCTCCCCTACCGGTGCCTCCGACTTCCTGCGCATGGACATGGAATGGCGGCCAGGGCTGCCCAATATCTCGGGGCACCGGGATTGCGGGCGCACCGCCTGTCCCGGGCGCTACATCTACGAGCAGTTGACCGCATGGCGCCAGGAATTACTCCGGCGATTCCCGGCCAAGCAGGTCGTGCTCCAGGTTGACCTGGCCGGGCCCGACGGCGTTACTATCCCCGGCAACCTGGCCTCCTTCAGTTGGGAGGCCAGGAACGCGCAGAGCTTCTCCTACTACCTGGAGGGGTGGACGGCCGCCGAGAACCTCCGCGATATCCTCTACATCCAAGGCTTCACCCCGGACAAGCGGCCTGCTTGGTCGCCATATGAGGAGGCCACGGCCGCCTCTTTCAGTTCCCTGAGGCAGGGGCGCTACACCTTCCACGTACGAGCCAAGGACGCACTGGGGCGGGAGAGCACCTTCGAGGCCAATCGAACCTTCATAGTGGGCCCCGGCAGCGGCTACATCATCGGCGTGCCGGGGCTGGTCAAGAGCTAAGCCAGGTGATACATCCGTGGGGGCGTTGCCGTTGGAAGATAGAGGGACCTCCGCCCGGGCGCGAACCTCATCCCCGCCCTGCTCGGGACGCTTTGCTATCGCTTGAGGAGGTGATAGGCTGTGGCAGAGGTGGCGGACCGGATCGTGCTGGATACCCGCGGGCAGGTTCTGTTTCGATGCGGCATGTGCGGGGCCCCCATGCGCGAGCGGGACTTTGCCGACCTGGGTCTACGTGTCCCGGAGTACGGGGAGACCGCCGACGATTATTGCGCCTCCGAGCTCGTCGAGGAGCTGGCACACAGGGGTTGCGTCCAAGCACAGGCTAGGCGCTCCGTTTAGATTTAGCGTTTTGATCAGGCTTTCCCTTTAGTCGGCTGGAGTGGTTCGCAGGCCGCCTTCCGCGCGCTGACCCATGGCTTGACATTCGCTCCTCCCGCCTTATGATGGCCTCGCCCGTTGAGGAAGAGACGTTGGGAACTCTCTTGGATGGACCGCACGGATGCAGGAGGTGCTAGCATGGCTACCTACATCAGCCTCGTGACCTTCACCGATCAGGGCATTCGCACAATGAGAGACTTGGCGCGTCGTCTTGAGAACGCCGACCAGACCTTCCAGAGCTTGGGTGCTCAGCTCAAGGATATCTGGCTGGTGATGGGTGAGTACGACTATGTGGTCCTTTCGGAGGCGCCCGACGACGAGACCGCTGCCCGGGTTGCCCTGGCCGTAGCCAGCCAGGGGAACGTGCGTACCCAGACCTTCCGCGCCTTCAGGCGGGAGGAGATGCAGAAGCTGGTAGAGGGTCTGCCGTAGCAGGCTGCCGGAAAACTCGCGCCCTCTCGAGGGTACAGAGGGCAGAGCCGCCTGTCGGGGGCCTGTGGGGTGTCCTCCCAGGCCAGCGCGAGGGTTTCGTTGCTCATGCCCTGTTACCCTCACGGGCCGGTCACTTTCGTCGAAGGCCGCGGTTTTGTACGATAGGGGCGCTCAAGGCTTCCAGGGTTGCCCGGAGCCGGCACCGGAAGAGAGCCCCTGAAGGCCGACGCCGAGCAGCTTCTAGAGACCGCCACCAGCTAGCCGATACCGTGTCTTCAACGTCAGCCTATCGCACCATCCACTACGGCGTCGGGGCCATCGGGGCGAGCATCGCCCGCCTGGCCGCGCAGCGGCCGGATATCCGCATACTGGGTGCCATCGATGCAGACCCCGACAAGGCGGGACATGATCTGGGCGAGGTGGCCAAGGATACGCCTTACACCTCCATTGCCGCCGGCCGGGTCGCGGGTCAGTTCCAGGTGGTTCAAAGTTTCTCGCAGCGCTTCTTTACTTGCTCTTTCGGATATCTCTTGAGGCTGAGCAGGCTGCTCGACCCGAAGGTTGAATCTGAAACTGCATTCGGGCCACGCAGGAGACCGATTGAATGCCCCCGACCGATGTGATCATCGTTGGCGGCGGCGTCATTGGTTGCGCCATCGCCTACCATCTGGCCCAGGCCGGGGTCCAGGTGACCCTCTTCGAGCGGGGGGAGATAGGCGGCGAGGCGTCGGGGGAGGCGGCGGGCATGCTACGCCCTCTGGATGAGCCTCTGGAGCGGGGTCCCCTCGTCGACCTGTGCCTGGCCAGCCTGCGGCTCTTCGGCCCGCTGGCCGACACGTTGCGCGAAGAGACGGGCATCGACATCGAGTACCTGTGCTCGGGCATCCTGCGGGTGGCCCTCAGCGATGAGGAGGCCACCCGACTGCGCCACCTTGTGGAACGGACGCAAGGCCTGCTGGAATGGGCGGACCCGGAGGCCCTGCGCACTCTGGAGCCTCGTCTCGCGCCAGCTCACGGCGGTTTCTACTTCCCCCACCTGCATCAGGTGAACGCTGGCCGTTTCACCCAGGCCCTAGCGCAGGCGGCTGCGGCCCGGGGCGCTCTCCTTCGCCAGGGCGTGGCGGTGACGGGTCTTCTCACGCACGGTTCGCGCGTGGCAGGCGTGCGGTCATGGGAGGGCAAGGCTGCAGCCGGGCACGTGGTGCTGGCAGCTGGCCCCTGGACAGCGGGCTTCGGTCGTCAACTGGGGGCAGCGCTGTCGGTGAGGCCGGTGCGGGGGCAGATGCTCGCCTTCGCTTCCTCACCCGTAAGGAACATCGTCTTCTGGGAGGGGCAGAACTTCCTCCTCCCCAAGGCCAACGGCCTCCTCTTCGTCGGCAGCACGGCGGAGGAGGTAGGATTTCGCAAGAACACTACCGCGAAAGCCCTCGCTGGCCTGCGCAGGATGGCAGGTACCCTGGTGCCCAGCCTGGCCTACACCGAGGTGGCCTCCACCTGGGCAGGGCTCCGGCCAGCCTCGCCCGACGGCCTGCCCATCCTGGGTCCTATCCCCGGCTGGGAAGGGGTGAGTATGGCGAGCGGACATTTCCGCAAGGGCATCCTCCTGGCACCTATCACCGGTCAATTGGTCGCTCAGCAGCTAACCCGCGGCGAGACGGAGATACCTCTGGAGCCCTTCTTTACGCCTGCGCGCTTCGCCGCCAGCGCTGCTTGATCCTTTCCGCGAGCCTGTTGGGTGCCAAGAACTTATCCGTATCTAGAGGACTGACGTGCTGAGCTATCTGGGCCGGTCTTGAGGCAACATGTTCCCGCGGAGGCCTGGCCTTGACCAGCTATCTGGCGCAGCGCAGGGGGAGTAGGCGGATGGAGTATTGGCACCCCACAGGGCAAGAAAGCTACCGTCTGCTGGACTGTGAACGAATTGGTAGAACATCTGACCGATAACATATAATTAAAGCACGGCCCCGACGTAGGGATATCGTGGGGAAGGAGAGAGGCACCGTGAGCACCATCATAGACCGGTTTCACCAGCTTCATCCTCGCTCCAGGGAGCTGCACACTCAGGCGCGGCAGTCCTTCCCCGATGGGGTGACTCACGACGTTCGCCACTTCGCCCCCTTCCCTCTCTACGTGGAGCGAGCTCAGGGGAGCCACAAGTGGGATGCGGACGGCCACGAGATGATCGATTATGTCATGGGACATGGTGCCCTGCTCCTGGGCCATGCGCATCCCGCGGTAGTACAGGCGGTAACGGAGCAGATGCAGCGGGGCACCCACTACGGCGCCTCGCACGAGCTGGAGGTCCGCTGGGGTGAATGGGTGCGCAGACTCATCCCGTCGGCAGAGGTGGTGCGTTTCACCAGCTCCGGCACCGAGGCCACCATGATGGCCGTTCGTCTGGCCCGCGCCTTCACCGGCCGCGACAAGCTGGTCCGGTTTGGCGGCCACTTCCACGGCTGGAATGACAACGTGGTGGGCCTGCCGGGGCTGGAAGAGGAGACGCCCCGGGCAGCCGGCATCCCCCAAGCGACTCTCTCCAATGTCATCGTTCTCCCCCAGAACGACCCGGGGGCCCTCCGTCATGCTCTCGACAGCAAGGAGGTGGCGGCGGTCATCCTGGAGCCGACCGGCGCCTCGTGGGGCGCGGTGCCCCTGGAGCCCTCCTTCCTGGAGGCGGCGCGCCAGCTCACGGAGCGGGCGGGTAGCGTGCTCATCTTCGATGAGGTGGTGACGGGCTTCCGGGTCTCGCCGGGAGGGGCCCAGGCCGCCTACGGCGTCACCCCCGACCTGACCGCCCTGGCCAAGATCCTGGGAGGCGGACTGCCCGGCGGGGCGGTGGCGGGCCACCGCGAGATCATGTCCCTCATCCAGTTTCGGGAGGATATCGGCTGGAACATCAGGAGCCGCATCGCCCACCCCGGTACCTTCAATGCCAATCCCCTTTCCGCCTCAGCGGGCACCGCGACCCTGGCCATCGTAGCCGATGGCCAGCCCCATCAGCAGGCCGACCGGCTGTGCAAGCGCCTCTGTCAGAGGCTCAATGAGACTTTTCGCTCCATGGAGGTTGCGGGCTGCGCCTACGGCTTCGCCTCTTACTTCCACACGCTGCTGGCTGAGGGCTGCCCAGAGCCCAGGGAGGGCTTTGAGTGGCGCTGGGATGGGAAGCCGGGCGCCAGCATGCCTTCCATGCGGGGCGAGCTAGTGTGGGCGCTGCAGCGCGGCATGCTGAACGAGAACGTCCACCTGATGCGCACAGGTGGTCTGCTGTCCTCGACCCATACCGATGCCGATGTGGACGCTACCATTGAGGCCTTCCGGCGGACCCTAGCAGCCATGCGGGAGGAGGGCCTGCTGACCTAAGCAGGGCAGGCCCCTCCGGTCCGGCGGCATGCGATGTCGCTGAGCCGTGGAGAAGCTTTTCTCACATCCTCCTAGGGAATTGCCGGCCTCACGTTCAGGGAATCCCCTGCTATTCCGATTATCTCAGTGGGAGCACTACAACCGAATACGTGCACCGAGAAAGGCAAACCATCCGAAAGGATGGGACGCAAAGCGAGCGGGCCTACGGCGACGGGTTCCTGCTAGGGCGGCCGCGCTGCCGAAGACACGAGCGATAGTTGTACTGGGTCACCCTCTCGCGGTTGCCGCTGATGCGCCTGAATGTATGGCACCGCTATGGTTTCCCCGGCGGTGCCGTTGCGTTTAGGATCAGTCAAGCGGGGCAGCCGCGAAGGAAACACGGAGCAGAACTTCCAGTCAGGTCGGGTTGTTTTCCGTGCTAGGTGCCATGTCCAAGCCGCAGTCCGCCACACCTGCGCCCATGTCGTTCCCGCCGCGGAACGGCGATCCCACCCTGCCTCAGCAGGCTGCCAGGGGGCGACGTGCCACCTTCGTCGCCCGCCTCATCGGCGTACTGGTCATCGGCTCCATGCTGAGCTGGTCGCTGTTCGGTAGGCACATAGCAAGCGAACGGCCCCAGCAGGTGGTGGAGGTCCTGGTTATCGCGGCAGGCGGCCTGTGCGCGTACATCATCTCCGCCTACTCCCGGCGGCGCAATGTCGAGCTCGAGCGCGCCTACTCCACCCATCTGGAGGAGCTCACCCAACGCCTGCGCACCCTGGCCTATCGCGATGCCCTCACCGGGCTGTACAACCACCGCTACTTTCACGAGCAGCTCAGCCATGAGATTGAGCGTGCCCAGCGCTACGGCCATCCCCTTTCCGTGGTCATGCTGGACCTGGACAACTTCAAGATGGTGAACGACGGCTGCGGACACCTCATCGGCGACCAGATCCTCTCCCTGGTGGGAGAGCTCATCCCTAGGCAGCTGAGAGGGTCCGACGTGGCCGCCCGCTACGGCGGCGATGAGTTCGCCATTATCCTGCCGGAGACGGACCACCAGGCGGCCCTGGCAGCCGCGAAGAAGGTGACCGAGTCCATTCGCGCCGGGGGCGCCTGGTGCATTCCTGCTGGCCATGACCTGTCTCTTAGCGTCTCCAGCGGAGTAGCCACCTGGCCGGACGACGCCCGCACCCTGCCTCAGTTCCTCCAGGTGGCGGATCGTCGTCTGTACGCGGCCAAGCAGCGGGTGGCAGCGCCTCGGGGGCAGATCGCGCCGGACCTCTGGGCGGAGCGACCGGGAGCCTAGCCGCCCAACGGGCTGCCTTCGTTGTCAGCCGTTCCCTGGAGATGCTAGACTGCCTTGAGATAGCGGAGCGTCCTCGATGTCCCGCTCAGAAGGAGATGGTCTGCCATGCTGAAAGCCGCCCTTTGGATGGTGGTGTCCATGCTGATGATGGCCGCGGTGGCGCTGTCCTTCGCGCTGGGCTATGCGTTCAACGAGGGCGGCGGCGAACCCCTGGGAGCCCAGACCTCGGCTCCTGAAGAGGGGCAGTATGACTTCAGCACCCTCAACCAGATTCACGATATCCTGCGGGATGACTACGTGGAGCCGGAGCGCCTGGACGACGAGACCCTCTACGAGTCGGCCATCAGCGGCCTGCTGACCCCCCTTAGCGATTCCGGGACGTTCTACGTGGACCCTACCACCTACCAGGTCAGCGTGGGACCGGGGGGCACCTTCGAGGGGATCGGGGCCACCGTGTCACAGCAGGGCAACGAGATAGTCATCGTGGCCCCCATCAGCGATACGCCGGCAGAGCGAGCGGGCCTGCGGTCCGGCGACATCATCCTGGCGGTGGACGGTGAACCCACCGAGGGCTGGAGCGTGGACAAGGCTGTGTTCAAGATTCGGGGGCCTCGGGGCACCGACGTCACCCTGACTATCCGGCACTCCGATGGCCAGGTGGAGGACGTCACCATCACCCGCGACGAGATCCGCGTGGAGAGCGTGTCTGTGGTGCCGCCGGAGGGCGTTCTGGAGGACGCCGAGGGCAATGCGGTCACCGATATCGCCTACATCCGCATTCGAGAGTTCACCGCTCTTACCAGGGAGCAGCTCCAACCTCTGCTGGAGGAGATCCGGAGGTCCGGCACGAGGGGGCTCATCCTGGACCTGCGGGCCAACCCTGGCGGCCTGCTCAGCACCACCGTGGACGTGGCCGACATGTTCCTGGACAGCGGGACCATCCTGTTCGAGGTGGACAAGGAGGGAGAGGAGCGAGCCTTCAACGCCCGCCCGGGCGGCGAGGGGGTGGACATTCCCCTCGTGGTGCTGGTGGACGGCTTCAGCGCCAGCGGCGCCGAGGTGCTGGCGGCTGCCCTCAGGGACAATGGCCGCGCCGCCCTCGTCGGCGAGAAGACCTTCGGGAAGGGGTCGGTGAACGTCTCCCGCAATCTGGATGATGGCGGTGCCCTCTTCGTCTCCATCGCCCGCTGGCTGACGCCGGAGCGCATCCAGATCGACGGGGTAGGTATCCGTCCGGATGTCAAGGTGGTTCTCTCCGATGAAGATATCGACCTGCGGCGCGACTCCCAACTCCACCGGGCCGTGGAGCACCTGCGAGGCCTCGGCGAAACCGTGTCACAGGAGGCAGGGACGTCGCCCTGAGGGGGAAGCAGCCGACCCGCAGGGGTGTCGGTAAGGGAATGGCCAGCAGGCCCGTCGCCGTCAACCGGAAGGCCTTCCACGACTACGATGTTCTGCGGCGTGTGGAGGCTGGCCTAGCCCTGACCGGCACGGAGATCAAATCTATCCGCCTGGGAAGGGTGAGCATCCGCGAGGCCTACGCTCGGCCCGAAGACGGCGAGCTGTGGCTGGTGGGTGCCCACATTGCCCACTACCCGGCCGCCAGCCGCTTCAATCACGACCCCACCCGCAGGCGCAAGCTGCTTCTTCATAAGTCGCAGATAAGGGACTTGTCCAGAGCCCTCACCGAGCGGGGCCTCACCCTGGTGCCGCTGAGCCTCTACCTGAAGCGCGGCCTGGCAAAGGTGGAACTGGGCCTGGTGCGGGGACGCAAGCTCTACGACAAGCGTCAGGTCATCGCCCGGCGAGAGGCTGAGCGCCAAATGGCCCGCGCACTTCACCGCCGGAGCTAGCGCTCCCAGGAGAAGTGATGGATTGTTATGTCAACTTGTCCCCTTCCCTGCTGTGCTATAATGTCAATGCTTGGGGACGAAAGGGCTCGACAGGGAATGACGGACCTGAGTTGCAGGCCGAGGTGCCACCACCTCGCTAAACCGGTGGCGAACAAGTAACCGGCGAACGTGAGTTTGCCCTGGTCGCCTAACTAGGCGACCACGTCGACTCTTGCCTCCCCCCGGCGGGTGAGGGATCGGCGCCGACAAGTCGGGGTGCGGCGGCCTGGATGTCGATACGGGTCGCTCAAGACGTATCGACTGGTTCCGGCGGTGCCGGGCTCGCGGCGGCCTGCCGGACGAGAACTACTGCGGGATAAGCCTGTAGCAGACTCAGGACGTTCTTCCTCTGGACGGGGAGTTCAATTCTCCCCCGTCTCCACCAGACGTTTTCTGACCCCGGTCGGCGAGGCCGGGGTCAGCTTGTGCCAGGCCATCTGCCACGCGGGAGGTTGACCCGGTAGCTGGAATGCGATAGAATATATCAGCAGGAGGTAATCCATCGACTGCTATGGTTGCGTCCGTTCGCCGCACTGAGGGTTCCACGCCGCGCACCTCCGCCGAGGGCCTCGCTGCCCTGCTCAGAGCCCTGGGGGACGATACCCGGCTGCGCATCTTCTCCCTGCTGACGAAGGGAGAGTTCTGCGTCTGCGAAATCGAAGATACGCTGGGGCTGTCGCAGAGCCTCGTCTCCAATCACCTGGCGGTCCTCCGAAGAGTCGGGCTGGTGCAGAGCCGCCGTGATGACGAGGACGCCCGCTGGGTCTTCTATCGGGCAGACCCCGCCGCAGCAGCGATCCTCGCCGAGCGCCTGCGGGCGCTGTTCGATGTGCAGACGGCGCCCGGAGACCGCCGGCGGGCCGAGCAGGTGTGCCGCCTGCGGGGACGATAGTTTTTTCGGAGAAGAGCATCAGCCCCTGCTGATATGATCTCCGTGTAGGGACTACAGCGGCTGCCATGCAGCTTAGACTGCGCAGAGAGAAGTGATGGGAGACGAATTTCTCGAGACCACCGTGGGCAAGTTCATCTTCCAGGTGAAGCGGGGCTGCTGGTACTCACCGGCAGGCATCTGGGTGCAGCCGGAGGACAACGTCGGCCGCGTGGGCCTCAGCGACTTCCTCCAGCAGTCGAGCGGTGACGTCGCGTTCGTCGAGGTGCGGCCGGTCGGGACTGTCCTGGCTGTCGGCGACGAGTTTGCCAGCATCGAGACAATGAAGGTCAATCTGAGCCTCGAGTCGCCCGTCAGCGGCACCATAGTGGCAGTTAACGAGCGGCTCGAAGAGAGCCCGGAACTGGTCAACGAGGACCCGTACGGCGAGGGCTGGCTGGCGCTCGTCGAGCTCGGCGACTGGGAAGCCGATCGCCAGGCTCTTCTGGACGCCGCGCAGTACCTGGAAGCGATGCGTGCCCAGGCCCTGGAAGAGCTGGGAAGGCAATGAGTGACATGCAGAAACGCGAGGTCGTCATCGTCCCGTGCAGCGGCATTGGCAAGGCATTCGGCAGCGTGAGCCGAGAGGCGGCCTACGTCGTGACCGAGGAGCTCCGGCCTGGGTGCACTGGCACCGTGTGTCTCTCCCTGCTGACGCTGGGCGACGAGGAGGCCCGGCACCGCGTGCGCCAGTGCCCTACCATCACCATAGATGGGTGCCCGACGGCGTGCGCCCGCGTGAACGTCGAGCAGGCTGGGGCCAACCCGGCGGCGACCTTTCGCGTCTTCGATGTCTTCCGCCGCCACAAGGAGCTCAAGGTCCGGCGCGTCTCCGACATCGGGGAGCCTGGTGAGGCCATGGCCCGCATCCTGGCGGAGGAGATAGCCGACAAGGTGGATGAACTGCGGAGCGAGAGGGGGTGAGGCGATGCCCAGCTTGCCGGAGCGCAAAGTCGGCCTGATCGCCTGTAGCGGCGAGGACCTGCCGGAGGGCACGGTCTCTCGAGAAGCCGCCCTGCGCGTGCTGGAGCAGCTTCGGCCGGGCCAAACGGTGACGCTCTGTCTGCCTCTTTTTCTCGCTGGAGAGGAGCGCGAGCGCGCCTTCGCTCGCTTCTTCCCCACCATCGCGATCGACGGCTGCGAGAAGCGGTGTGCGGCCAGAGCCACTGAGATGTACAGTGCCCGCCCGGCCGTCAGTCTGATCGTGAGCGAGTTGCGGGCAGACCTGGACCTGGACCCTCCCGCCCGCGTCCGCGGGCCGGATACCGCGCGGGAGGCCCTGGCCGATGCCACGGCTGAGGCAATCGCGTGGGAAGTGGATCGGCTTCTCGAGAAGGCCGGCGCCGCCTCAGGGGCGGCGGAGCCGTCGGTAGCTGGCGCCAGCTTGGACAGCAGAGGGTCCGAGGCCCCGGAGGAGGCGGAGGCGGTTTGCACCTGCGTCTCGGACATCCCGGTGGAGAAGGTGGAGGTCGATGGCCGGACTGTTGAACTGGTTGGCCTGCAGGACATCTTCGCCGCCCTCCGCGAGGACGGCAGGCATCCTGCCGAGATCGCGACGGCGGATGCGCTGATGGAGCTGGTCCGCATCTACAACCCGGTCCCCGCGGAGAGCGAGGCCGCTCTTCGTCGGGTACTGGTAGGCGCCTACGAAAGCTATTGGGCGGGAGCGGTGCAGGCGGGTACGAGCTAGGGATGTCAGCGGTGACCGGTGCCAGCTACTACGCTGACGTTCGCTGGACAGGTGAGCACAGGGGCCAATTGCGCTGCGGCAACGGTCCAATGCTGGACTTCTCTCCGCCGCCCGACGCTCATGGCTACGAGAACACACTGACGCCCGAAGACGCCTTCGTGGGAGCCGTCAACATGTGCGTCATGCTTGTGTTCGTCTGGGCCTGCGAGCGCTTCAACGTCCGGCTTGTGAGCTACGAGTGTGCGGGCGAGGGTACCAAGGTGGTCGCCCTGGATCGTACCGAAACCTTTGATCGCGTGGTGCTGCGCCCGAGGATCGTTGCTCGAGGCGCGGAGGCGGAGCGCACGCGGGTCGAGCGGGCGCTACAGTCGGCACGGAAGTACAGCCTCGTGGCGAGCTCGATCACGAGCGAGCTCGTGGTGGAGCCGGAGATCAAGATGGTGGCCTGATGGCCCTGACACCATAGAGCGGGAGGAGCGAAACCATGCTGACGGTCAAGGTCCTGGGACCCGGGTGCGTGAACTGCGAGCGGCTCACGGCGACGACCGAGGAGGCGCTGCAGATGCTGGGTACCGAGGCGACGTTAGAGCACGTCACAGACCCGGCCGAGTTCCGCAAGTACCGGGCCATGATGACCCCCGGCCTGGTCGTTAACGAGAAGCTGGTGTGCGCGGGCCGCGTTCCGTCGGCTTCGGAGGTGATGACCCTTGTCGCCAACGTGCTGGCGGAGGAGGAGAAGGGGTCCTGAGGGTCCCAGAAGGAAAGCTGAGGAGTCAACGAGATGAGCCAGATGTACCAGGGGATCCCACGAGAGCAGATCCCCTGGTTCCCTATCATCAACCCCGAGCGCTGCGACCACTGCCTGAAGTGCCTGGATTTCTGCCCCTACGACGTGTACGAGGCGGTGGAGGACAAGCTAGAGGTGGCCCGCCCCCTCAATTGCCTGGTGGGCTGCTCTCGGTGCACCAGCATATGCCCGCAGAATGCCATTCACTTCATGGAGAGACGAGACCTGAACATGTTTCTCCTGCAACTGCGCAGGCAGCGCGCTGGCATGTAGTTGACGGGCGCTGAGGGCAAGAGGTCAGTGACACCAGAAGCTGCTGCCCAGCCGCAAACAGGAGGCGTCGTCGGCCAGCTCGGCCTGCTGGACCGCTTCCTTGCCCTCTGGATCATCCTCACGATGGCCCTCGGCGTGGGAGTGGGCAAGCTCCTCCCGGACGTGGCCGACGCCATCGACTCCGCTCGCATCGGGACCATCTCCTTCCCCATCGCCGTCGGCCTGCTCTGGATGATGTACCCCGTCCTGGCCAAGGTGAGGTACGAGGAGCTGGGCAAGGTGGCGACGGCCTGGAAGATATTCAGTGTCTCGCTGGTCCAGAACTGGCTGGTGGGGCCGGTGATCATGTTCGCCCTGGCCTGGCTCCTGCTGCCCGACCAGCCGGAGTACCGCACGGGGCTCATCATGGTTGGGCTGGCCCGCTGCATCGCCATGGTCCTCATCTGGAACATGCTGGCGGAGGGCGACAACGAGTACTGTGCCGTGCTGGTGGCGCTCAACTCCGTCTTTCAGGTGCTGTTCTACTCGCTCTACGCCTACTTCTTCGTGAGCGTGGCCAGTTCCTGGTTCGGCGGCGGCGAGGAGGTGCATGTCGAGTTCTGGGAGGTGGCGAGGAGCGTGCTCATCTTCCTAGGCATCCCCCTGCTGGCGGGGATGATCACCCGCTACGTGGGCATCCGGCGGAAGGGGCGCGAATGGTATGAGGGCGTGCTCATGCCGCGCCTGGGGCCGACAGCCATCATCGGGCTGCTGTTCACTATCGTGGTGATGTTCGCGCTGAAGGGTGAGTACATCGTGGACGTGCCCCTGGACGTGCTGCGCATCGCTGTGCCGTTGCTCCTGTACTTCCTCATCATGTTCGCCGTCTCGTTCTTCATGTCCTGGCGGCTGCGCTTCCGCTACCCGGAGACCGCAACCCTCTCCTTCACCGCGGCGAGCAACAACTTCGAGCTGGCCATCGCTGTATCCATCGGCGTCTTCGGCATCGAGTCGGGGCAGGCGCTGGCGGCGGTGGTGGGACCGCTGGTCGAGGTGCCGGTGCTGATCGGCCTGGTGTACGTGGCCCTGTGGGCGCGGGGCTACTTCTTCGGCCCTGACGGTGCCGCCCGCAGGCGAGTCGGCGCCCGGCTGGCGCCGGCCGATGCCCTTCTGCCAGGGCCCGGCGACCACGACCGATAGGGGCTCCTGGCTCTCCTGAACAGGGCTGTGTGGCTTGCCCCGGAGGAAGCGCCCGGCGCCGTTCAGGAGGCTACTCTCGCCGGTAGACGACCGTCCCTGCCACGAAGGTGGTCACGACGCGCAGGTCATCGTCCAGGAGCACCAGGTCGGCGGCGGCCCCGGGCTCGATGATGCCCCTCCCCTCTTCACCGATGACCCGCGCCGGGTTCAGGGTGGCCATCCGCACCGCCTCTGAGAGACTGACCGGCAGCCAGCGGACGGCGTTCCTGACCAGATCATCCATCGTGGCGACGCTTCCCACGATGGTCCCGTCGTCGCGGACGGCTGCCAAGCCCTTCACCTCGATCCGTCCTCCCTCCCACTCGAGGAGACCCTCACCCGTGCCGGCGAGCGTCATGCCGTCGGTCACCAGGACGGTCCTATCCACACCCTTGGCCCGTAGCAGCAGCTCGGCGACAGCCGGATGGACGTGGGCGCCGTCGCAGATGAGCTCACAGGTTACCTGGTCAGAGGTGAGGGCTGCGCCCAGGCAGCCGGGGTCACGGTGGGCCAGCGGCCGCATGGCGTTATAGCAGTGGGTTACATGACGGACTCCGAGGTCGAAGGCGCGGCGGGCTTCCTCGTAAGTGGCGTCGGTGTGGCCCATGGCGGGGACCGCTCCCGCATCCAGCACCGCCCGCACCAGGTCGTGGGCGCCGGGCAGCTCCGGCGCCAGGGTGACCTGGCGGATAGCTCCCCCGGCAGCCTCAGCATAAGCGCGGAACTCCTGGGTATGCGGCGGGCGCAGCGCGCTCTCGGGAAAGGCCCCTTTGCGCTTGGGGTTGAGGAAGGGGCCCTCCAGGTGAAAGCCTAGCGGTCGAGCGTCTCCGGTGGGTGCCCGTAGCGCAGCGCCGCTGCCCCGCAGGTTGCGGAGGGTGCTCTCGTGGTCAGCCCCGAATGTGCTGATGAGGAACGAGGTCACCCCTCGCGAGACCACCCAGCGGGCGTAGGCCCGGATCTGTTCGGGGTCATCGGTGATCAGGGAAAGGCCGCCGCCGCCGTGCACGTGGATGTCAATAAAACCGGGCGCGACGTAAAGGCCACTTGCATCGATGGTCTCGGCGCTGGCCGGAGCAATCACCGAGGGGCCGGCAGCCACGATGGCTCCATCCTCGAACACCACGCTGCCTTCTACCACCGCGTCGGGCAGGATGAGCCGGGCGTTGGTCAAGGCTATCACAGCCATGGAAGCCCTCCTGTGCTATTCTACAGGCTAACAGAAACCTCTCTAGCCTGTGAGGTCGTGTATGCTGCCGAGATGGGCCCAGCGACTGCTCGAACGACACCCCGGGGAGCCCCTACTCACTCCCGACAACCCTCTGCCCCCCTGGCTGGAGGCGGAGCTACGCGACGTGCCTCTAGCCTACCAGCTACGAGGGACGTCTGTGCCCAGACATGAGCACCCTTATCACCTCATCGACGATATCCGCCGCCAGCCCCTGCTCTGGCAACAGGTTCTCAGGGAGCTGAAAGAGGAGCTAGAGGGGTGCGCCGACCGTCTCGTGCACCGGCGTGTTCGCTCCATCGTGCTTGTGGGATCGGGTTCGGCCCTGTTTGGCTCCATCCTGGGCGCCTTCCTGTTCGAGCAGCTCGCGGGCATGCGGGCCCGCGCCGTGGAATCGCTGGAGTTCGTCAACTACCCTGCGCCATGGCCGCGGAACAGCCTGCTCCTGGCGCAGTCCGCCACGGGGGCCAGCGCCGAGACCCTCGAGGCGGTGCGGAGCGCCCGCAGCCGGGGCATGGAGACCCTGGCCCTGGTCAATACGCCCTCCAGCCCCCTGGAGCGCCTCGCCGACCGCACCGTAACCTTTCCTACCGACCAGCAGTGCGGGCCGGACATCTCGGTGGTGACCACGCGACTCATCATGCTCTACCTTCTGGCGCTGCACCTGGGCCTGCGTCGCAGGCGGAGGCAGGGATGGCTGCGGGAGCTGCGCGGCCAGCTCGATACCCTCCCGGAGAAGCTGGAACGCTTCCTGGAGAGGGAGGAGCACGCCGCCGAGGCCCTGGCCGGCCGCCACGCCGAGCACACGGCCTTCCTGCTCGTGGGAGGGGGCGCCAATTACTTCAGCGCGCTGGAAGGGTCCCTGAAGATCGAGGAGGAGAGCTGCGTGCTCTGCAAGGCCTACAGCCCGGCCGACTACGCGCATGAGGCCCTCCCCCTCCTTGGGGCATCAACAGTGACAGCGGTCGTGGCCCCGCCCGGCAGGAGCTATGGGCGGCTACGCGACGTGGTACGAGCGGCTGCCGCAGCCCGCTCCCCCACTGTCGGCGTGGTCCTGGAGGACGACAGGGACATCGCGGCGGTGGTCGAAGACGTGCTTCGGATAGGCAGCCCTCTAGACGAGGTTATGATGCCGCCCCTGGCCACGGTGGCCTTCCAGCTCCTGGGCTACTACCTGGGGGTGCGACGCGGCGTCAACCCTGACACGTTCAGCACCGACGACATGGCCCACGCCAGGGCCTGGCTCACGCTGTTTCCCCTGGGGTCACACTAACATGGTACCGGGAGAACCTCCGCGGTCAAGGGTACCCCTGCTGGAGAAGGCGTACGGCCTGGCCGAGCCGGAGACAGGGGTTCTCCTCTTACCTGCTAGCCCTCCTCGAAGCTCAGCAGGTCGCCCACCAGGGTGCCCGTGCGGGCGATGGTTCCGCGAGGCAGCTCCAGCGTGTAGCGCGCGCCAAGGGCCCCGCTGAGCCGGAAGGGCTTCAGCGAGGGGACAGCCTTCACTACCATTCCCGTCCGGCCAGCGAACAGCACGTCCATGGTGAAGCGCATGAAGGCCGTATGGATGGACGAGCAGGGCTCCAGGACCAGCCCCTCGCCATCCTCAAGCCTGGCCCGCCCCAACAGGCCCCAACCTCGCGACCAGGGCCGGTTGGCAAGCCGGGCGCGGCTGGCGAGCGCGGTGCCGCGGGTGATGTTCAGGATCTTCACGATCTGGAGCGAGCCCTAGCCGGGGAAGGACTCCATGATGGTGATGACGGCAGGGCCGAGAATAACCAGGAACAGCGTGGGGAAGATACACAGCACCAGGGGAAAGATCATCTTAACCGGCGCTTTGGCGGCCTGCTCCCGGGCCCGCTGGCGGCGACGCACTCGGAGCTGCTCCGACTGCACCCGCAGCACGTTGCCGATGCTAGACCCCATCTGCTCGGCTTGAATGACAGCATTGACGAAACTGATGAGGTCCTGCACGCCTGTACGGTTGCTCAGTTCCTGTAGGGCATCGCGACGCATCTTACCCAGAGTCACCTCCCGCAGGGTCCGGGACAGCTCCTCAGAGAAGGGCCCCTCCACCCTTTGGGCCACCCGCGCCAGGGCGGCGTCCAGGCCCAGCCCTGCCTCCACACAGGTGGTGATCAGGTCGAAGGAGTCAGGCAGGGTCTTGATGATGTGCGACTGGCGCGCCCCCACTCGCTGGCGGAGCCAAAGCTGAGGCAGAAAGAACCCGACTGCCGCCGCCAACGCCACCGCTGCCAACTGCATAGGCCCCACTTTAGAGGCAGCGATGCTCACGGTGGTCAGGGCCAGCGCCGCCGTAGCCAGGGTACTGATGAGCGTCACCGTCAGAAAGCCGCTAACCGTGGTAGGCTCGCCCGCCATGATAAGACGGTGCTCGAGCCCGCTCAGGAAGGAAGCCGGCAGCAGCTTGCTGAAGCGCTGGACCAGCCAGCCGGTGAGAGGCGCGATGAGGCGCTCCGAGATGGGCGGCACCACCTCCTGGGGCTGCGGCTCAGGGGACCGACGCACCGCCTCCAGCCTGGCCCGCGCCGGGTCCACCGAGCGCCCCGTCAGCCCCAGAACGAACAGAAACACGGCTGCGAAGACGGACAAGGCAACGGCCAGGCTCAGCATGAGTCCCTCCCTACACCTCGATGGAGAGGATGCGCCGAATGATCACGATGCCTATCGTTTCCAGCACCACCGCCATGCCGAGCATGACCTTGCCCATGCTGCTAGTGAACAGCACGGTCAAGTAGTCGGGGCTCAACAGCATGAGGATGCCGGCCACCCCCACCGGCAACACCCCGATGACAAGCCCGGTCATCTTCTGCTGAGCGGTGAGGGTATTGATCTCGCCGCGGATGGTGGTGCGCTCCCGCATGGTCTCCGCCACCGTCTCCAGGATCTGCGAGAGATTGCCACCCGCAGTACGCTGCACCAAGATGGCAGTGACCACGATGTCCAAGTCGTAGCTGCCGGATCGCTCGCTGAGGGCCTGCAAGGCCTCCTCCGGACTGGAGCCCACGTTCATCTCGTAGATGGTGCGCTTCAGTTCGGTGGAGATGGGGTGTTTCATCTGCTGAGCGGCCAGGTCCAGGCTCTGGAGCAGGCCGAACCCCACCTTCAGCGAGTTCGAGACCAGGGTGAGGGTCTCGGGGAGCTGAGCGTTCAGCTTGTCCACGCGGGCCTTCCTCCGGTGGCTGATGTACATGCGAGGCAGGAAGAAGCTCACCAGGGCACCCGCTACTGCAGCCAGCACGCCCACGGCGCTGGACCCAATCACTAGGTAGGGCATGGCGAAGCCCAGCCCAGCCAGTGTCAGGCGGATGGCAATGTACTCCGCGGGGCGCAGATCGGTATCGGCGCGCTCCAGGTCCAACGCCAACTTGGCCAGCCACTCTCCGGAGAGAAGCGACGCCAGGGGGCCCGAGATAAGCCCTCTACGTTCCCGCAGCACCGGCCCGACAGCACTGCCCTCCACCACGGAGGTGCCGCTGAGGACGCCCTCCAGCCGGGCGCGGATCTGGGTGCCCACAGAGAAGCGAGACGAATACAGGCTCAGCGCCAGGGCCAGCACCGTCACCATCACCGAGACCGAGGCCATCAGCGCCAGCGGATTCATGCTTGCATCTCCATAGTGGCGAACAGGTCCACGGGCAGGCGGATGCCGGCGACCTCGAACTTTTCGGTGAAACGGGGGCGGATGCCTGTCGTGTGCAACTCCCCCAGCACCCGTCCCTCCGGGTCGATGCCGGTCTGCTTGAACCGGAACACATCCTGCATGGTCACCAACTGTCCCTCCATGCCCGATACCTCAGAGACCTGGGTAATCCTCCTGGTGCCGTCGGGGAAGCGGGCGATCTGGAGCACCAGGTGGATGGCCGAGGCCATCTGCTCGCGGATGGCCCGCACAGGCAGGTCCAGGCCAGCCATCAGGATCATGTTCTCCACGCGGGCCAGGCAGTCCCTGGGGGAGTTGGCGTGTACCGTGCTCAGGGAGCCCTCGTGTCCGGTGTTCATGGCCTGCATCATGTCGAAAGCCTCGGGGCCGCGCACCTCGCCCACGATGATGCGGTCGGGACGCATACGCAGGGCGTTGCGCATCAGCTCTCGCTGGGTGATCTCCCCCTTCCCCTCCAGGCTGGGCGGTCGCGCCTCCAGGCTCACCACGTGCCCCTGCTGGAGCCGTAGCTCCGTGGGGTCCTCGATGGTGACGATGCGCTCCGTATCCGGGATGAACGAGGAGAGGGCATTAAGTAGCGTGGTCTTGCCGGTGCCGGTACCGCCCGAGATGAGCAGGTTGAGACGAACCTGCACGCAGGCCCGGAAGAACTCTGCCAGCTCCCGGCTAAGGGTGCCGGCGGCGATGAGGTCCTCCACGGTCATCTTGTCCGCGCGGAACTTGCGGATGGTGATGGTGGCGCCCTTGGGGGCGACCGGAGGGATGATCACGTTGACACGGGAGCCATCGACCAGGCGGGCATCGACCATGGGGGAGGACTCGTCTACCCGGCGGCCCAGGGGCGCCACGATGCGCTCCACGATGCGCATGATGTGGGCCTCGTCGCGGAAGCGCACCGAGCTAAGGTAGAGGCGGCCCTCCTTCTCGTAGAACACGATGTCCGGAGCATTGACCATAATCTCGGAGACGCTCTCATCCCTCACCAGGCTCTCGATGGGACCGAGGCCCAGCACCTCGTCGGTCACTGCCGTCACCAGCTCGTCCCGGGTGTTGCCCAGGATGCCCGGGAACTCTTGGGCGATGAGGGTGCGGGCGGCCGACTCCACGGCCTCGCGGGCCTTGGCAGGCTCCAGCCCGTTCAGCTTGCTGGGGTCCAGTTCCTCGATGAGGCGCTGGTGCAGGTTGAACCTCAGGTCGTCCAGGGCGGCAGGGCTATAAGTCATGCCAGCCCCCCGCCCGGAGCCGCTTCCCCCTCCGGGGGTTCGTTTGGGTTGCCATTGAAACTGGCTCATAGCGCTCCGGCACTCTTTCTAGGCCATACTCTCCACTAGCCCTATCGGCCCAGGAAGCGGTTCAGGAAGCCATGCCGTTCCTGGGGCGTGCCCGAGAGGACATGGGCGAGATCGGTAATGCTCCGCGACACCCTGGCATAGGGCTTGGTGACGACGACGGGCTGGCCGAGTTGGGTGGCGTTGGAGACGCTGAGGTCATGGGGAATGCGCCAGAAGACGTCGTATTCCAGTACCCGCTCCACGTCCTCCTCCCGCAGGCTGTTGGCGGAGGTGCAGTGGTTAATGGTGAGCTTTACCTTATCCTCGGAGATGGAGCCCCCGCGCATCATCTCCAGGGCCAGAGCGGTGTCCTTGATGCTGGCGATATCCATGCTGGTGACCAGCAGGATGATGTTGGCCATCTCCAAAGCGGAGGCGATAAGCTCATTGAATGTACCCGGCGTGTCTATGATCACGTAGTCGTGGGTCTGCGCCAGCAGGTCCACGATCTTCTCGATATGCTGGGGGGTCAGGGTGCGCCACTCCGTGGGGTGGAGAGGCGCCGGCAGGATGCTGAGACCGCTGGGGTGTTGCACCAGGTAGTCACGGATGCTGTCGCGGTCCAAGCTGTCCGAGCGGCGGGCCAGGTCGGCGATGCTGGTCTCGACATCGATGTCCATCATGATGGCCACGTCGCCGAAGCGGGTGTCCATGTCCACCAGGACCACTGTGGCACCGGTGATGCGGACCAGGGCGGTGGCCAGGTTGGTGGAGATGGTGGTCTTGCCGATACCCCCCTTAGCCCCGAAGACGGTAACCACGCTGCCCCTTGCGGCCGTTTCCACCATCTCTCCGGCCATGCGTCGCCGCTTGCGCTCCTCCTGCTCCAGGATGCCGTAGACCGCCCGGGCCAGCTCCTCCGGCTTGGCAGGGCTGATGACATAGTCGCGGGCGCCCGCCACCATGGCCCGTCGCACCGAGGCAGCATCGGCCAGAGAAGAGTAGACAATGGTTGAAGTCCCCGGCACCGCATCGGCCAGGGATTCGACGGTCTGGAGGGCCCGAGCCACCGGCTCTTCCATGCTGACGATGAAGATGTCGGGCGGCCGCTCCTTAGCCAGGCTGACCGCCTCGATCCCATGCCCGGCCTCACCCACCACGGTGAAGTGAGACAGCTCCAGCGCCCGCTTGGTTTCGGCGCGGCTACTCGGGTCCGGGTCGATGATAAGGATTTCCGGGTTTCTGGCCATGGGCTATCGTCCCCTCGACGCGCTAGGGGACGCCCCCTTTCAAGGGCTGGGGCGGCAGGGGTAGGTCCGGCGGGACCAGCTCCAGCTCAGTGATGGGCCGGACCTCCTGCTCCTCGGCATCACCGAAGCCCCGCAGCACCGCTCGCAGCGTCCCATTGCTCTCGGCCAGGAACAGCAGCTCGGCCTGCTCGGGCGTTGCGAGCAGCGTGACGGTCGTAGCGTCCGGGAGGGGTTCTTCCTCAGTGTTACGCGCGCGCTGACTCTGCGCGCTGGTGGCCTCGCCATCCTCCTCGCCGATGGCAGGCACCACATCGACGATGGTCTGGGCCACCGCCAGCACCTCCACATTCTGGAGGATGGTCTGCACGTAGAACGCAGCGCGGTTCTCTGTTTCGTCGCCGACCTGGGTCTCCAGGTCAAACACCCCCAGAATGTCGACGTAGTCGCCAGGGAGGATGAGCCCGCCCGCGCTCAGTACCTGGTTGGTGGAGATGGAGACGGCGCGCATGCCTTCTGGGATGACGAAGGAGAGGGCCTCGCCCCCGGCAGGGACGTCCGAGGCTACTATCTTGGATGATAGGACCTGCTCGTTGGCGGCGAACGGGTAGCGGGTCACCTTGCCGACCGCCTCCTCAATGCCGCCAAGGGCCAGGTCGCTCCGGGCATTGATGGGGACCTGTCGCAGCTCCACCATGGAGCCGAGGATCTCCGTCCGCGCGGGGATAGCCTCCTTGGCCACCACCACCGTTGTCACGGAGACCGGGCTGCCGCTGTCCCCCTCGTCGACGCGGGAGATGGCCGCGTAGACCAGCACCGCGCTGAGCAGCGCCAGGACCACGGCGAGCACTAGATAGTGGCGATTAGTTCTTCCCGCCGCTCTGCCAGTAAGGGACCGAGCCATGGGCCTTCCTCACTTTCCCGATGTGTCGGATGGGGTTCCCTCCCGAGGCGTTGGCCCGGCGGGAGTTCACCCGCTGCCGGAGAGGAGCCTCTCCCGAGGGAGCCACCTACAATTGGTATCGGCTTCTCCGGCCGAATGCTTAACCCTCAGCCCGCCTCCCAGCGCGGTGGGTGCTACGCTACATGAAGCCCAGCGGCGGAGGCCTGCAACGCCCCCGTGGAGCGCCAGCCTCCGCCGCCATGGCCCACGTGTGTCCGTCGCCTTCAACGGACACGGCCTGCTACGCAGGCACGGTCGTTAGCTTCCCAGCTGGGACGTAGCCGCCTGGAAGGCCCCTATGATGGCCGTGCGGAAAGCGATGACCGCTCCCACGATGACGGCCACCGCAATGACGGCCATGATCAGGCCGTACTCCGCCAGCGTCTGGCCGTCCTCCTTACGGAGCCCCTGGAGGCCAACCATCAGCCGTAGCAGAGCCTCGTTTATCAACCGCATCGTTTCCTCCTCCTTCCTAGATTCTCCGGCCCTGTGCCGGGTTGATCACCTGCTGGAGCTCCTTCTCATGCCTCCTCGCCTGCCGGCGAGGAGCGGCGCTTCCTGCCTGTTACCGCGCCCCCAGACCGCCGGCCGGTCCGGCGAAAGCGCCCACGGGCGACGGGCCTAGCTTTGGCGTCGGGCGCTTCATCCCTGTAGTGATGTCGAGCAGCACTTGTGGCTGTAGCTCCTTTTCAGGACGTCCCCGGACTCTGCTGATGGCGGACCGGTCTCGCGCTGCTCGCTACCCGGCCTTTTCCATCCGCATCTGCTTGCGCAGGTTGTTGAGGGCGCGGTGTTGGATCACCCGGACCGCGGCCACACTCTTCCCGACGATCTCGGCCACCTCCCGATACTCCATCTCTTCGACGAAACGCAGGATAATGACCTGGCGCTGTTCATCCCTCAGGCGGAGGATGGCCTCCCGCACCCGCTCCTCGTCTGCCTGCTGCTGGAGGGCCTCCTCCGGATTTCTGTGCGGCCCCTCGTCCACCAGCTCCTCGGGGAGCTCGGCCTTCTGCCGGCGGGAGCGCAGGTGGCTCACCGCCAGGTTGTGGGCGATTCGCAACAGCCAGGAGGCGAAAGGCGCTCCCCGCACCTGGTAGCGGTGGATAGCCTCCCAGGCCTGCAAGAAAGCCTGCGCGGTGAGGTCCTCCGCCTCGCTGAGGTCGCCGACCAGGTAGTAGATGTGGCGGTAGACGCGAGCCACGTGTCGGTCGTAGAGCTCGGCGAAGGCCTCCGAATCGCGCGCCCGCGCCCGTTCCACCAGATCGGGCTCGCTGGTCTCCTGCCGGGTCTCGAGCCTCAGCATGCCGGTAGTCCGCTCCAGCTACTGCGGTGGCCCTCAACAACCGCACCTCGCCATTCCGGTCGGCTTGGCTCAGGGTTCCCCTTAGGGGTTTCGACCGCCCCAGGTAAGGGTTTTCACTGATGCCATGGTTAACATCGGCAGACCGGGCGAATGTCTAAAGGGGGATCAGGGACGAACCTGGGGGCTTGGGGGGAGAGAGAGCTGGCCAGGAGGCCAGGAGCTAGCCTTCCGTAGGTGACTCCTGCCCGCGGGCTAGGGCACTGCCATCGCGCAGGATTGACGGGCCCGAATCAGCGGCTGAGGGGGCACTCTGCTCGGCCTCGCTCAGCGATTCGAAGCGGAACTGACAGCCGCCGATCTCGAAATGCTCCCCGGGGTCCAGGATGGACCAGCCGCCGCTCTCCTCTGCCGCGGCGACATCGCTGAGGCGACCGAGTCTATGAACCATCAGGCGGCCGTTGCGCACCCACACTCGCGCCTCCTCGGGGGCGACGTGCCTCTCCTCGTCAGCGAGGGAAATCGCGCAACGGTGTCCACTGCCGATGCTGACCGGGCTGGCCCCCACCGGGAACTGGCGGCCGGCCAGCGCCCCCGACGTGACTGTGATGCACGCCACGGGGTCCTGCACTATCTCCGGCGGAGGGGGTTCCGGCTTCTCCCAGTCCATCGTGAGCGGCCTAGGCGACCGGCCGAGGGCAGCCAGCGATTGGATCTGTACCTCCACCTCCGCCGGGCGCCGCTTTCGATGCCGCCACATTATGTAGAGGACAGCCAGGCCCCCCGCTATCACTACCAGCCCCGCAAACATAAAGGGATCGAGCGACAAGCTGTCCAGGGGCGCCGCCGCGGTGGCCGCCACCGCGGTGAAATCCACCACGGCCGTCCCCACCTCGCCGAAGGTGGTCACCGCCTCCACGCGCAGGATATGGGGTCCCTCGGCGAAGACCTCCGGGTCCAGTTCATACTGAAAGGGTGGCTCCTCCAGTTGGTACACGTTGATGTCATCCACCCGGAAGATGAGGGCGGATAGGGGGTCCTCGGAGACCACCTCTGTAACAATAGTAGTGCGAGCACTCATCTCCTGGCCAGGAAGCAGCCCGGAGATGGTCACCGTAGGGGGACCGGCGGGGAGACGCGGCGGCTGCAGGGTCCGCTCGGCGCTGCCGGTCACTCCGTCGATAGAGACCTCCAGATGCACCGATGTAGGCTGCTGAAGATCCACACCAGTGGCGTCGACGGACACGACGTATTGGGCACGCAGGAAGTTGCCGATGTTCTCGTAGAGCTGGGCCAACCCCTCCGGCGAGGGGGCCTCCAGGAATCGGCCGCCGGTCACCTCTGCCAGCTCCAACAGGTAGCTGCGGTCTGCCTGGTCGCCCAGCCCGATGACGAAGGTAGGTACCCCCAGGATCGCTGCCGCCGAGAGAGAGTCGTCCCGGGAGATCCGGCTCTTCCCGCCATTATCTAGGCCGTCGCTGAGAAAGATGATGGCCTTGCGAGCCGAGGCAGAAGCAACAGCCATGCGCGCGCTGTCGGCTGTGGCCTGATACAGGGCGGTATTGCCGGTGGCCTCGAGGCCCTCCAGGACGGCGGTCACCGTCTCAGCGTTCGCGGTGAAGTCCTGGACGGTGGTCACGGTGTCACCGAAGGTCAGCGCCGCCACCCGGTCGCGCGGCCCCAGCCCATCCACGAAACGCTTGGCTGCCGCTTTGGCCTGCTCAAGCGGCGTGCCCTGCATGCTGCCGCTGGTATCGACCACCAGCAGCACGTCGATGCCAAAGGAGGCATTCACCGCCGCCTGCACGTCTAGAACTGGGGCAGGCTTGCCCTGGAGGGTCGCCCGCACGTTTTCCGTAGCCAGGCCCGGTACCGGCCGCCCGACAGCGTCCAGAACGTTCACTACGGCGTGCAGGACGCCAGCATCGCCCTGGTCCAGGCTGGCGATGTCCACGTCGAGAATAGGATCCTGGGCGCGGGCGGAGGCCACGCTCGGGGCCACCGCCAGCGCCGCCGCCACGACGCAGCTAGTGAGTATTCGCACAGGCCGCATGATTGAGTCCTCTAGTAAAGTTTCGGCCAGGCGTGCCATATTGTGGAGAGGCCTGTCTTCCACATCGTGCCGCGTCAGGGAAGATACTGAAAAAATCTCTCGCTCAGGGGTACAGAGGGCAGAGCCCGCATCGAGAGCCTGGGGGGACGGGTCTTTGCGCGTCTTGCTAGGCGATAACTGGAGTGCCCGCGCGGGAGCGTTCCACGATGTCCGGCAGCACCTTCAGCACCCTCTTGATCTCCACCTCGGTGTTGTCGGGGCTGACGGTGAGACGAAGGGTGCCCGCGGCCCGGGACATTGGAACACCCATGGCCAGAAGGACGTGAGATGGCTCCAGAGTGGCGGCGTCGCAGGCGGCGCCAGCGCTAGCGGCCACCCCGGCCTCGTCCAAGCCCTCCAGCAGGACTCGCGCATCGGCACTGTCGAAGCTGACGCTGAGGTTGTTGGGCAGCCGCTGCTGGGGATGGCCGTGAAGCTGGGCGCCCGGCACCTGCTCAAGGATGCCCGTCAGGAGACGATCGCGCAGCGGCGCACAGGCCGCCGTATAGGCCTCGCGCTGGCTCTGGGCCAGCTTCAGGGCCATCGCCCCGCCCACGATGCCCGCCACGTTCTCGGTTCCGGCGCGACGTTGTCGCTCCTGGCCGCCGCCGCTCTGCTGTGCCAGGAAGGGCGTGCCCCGCCGCAGGTAGAGCACCCCCGAGCCCTTGGGGCCGCGAAACTTGTGAGACGAAAGGCTCAGGAGATCAACGCCCAGCCGGTCCACATTCAGGTCTAGAGAGTTGGCTGCCTGCACGGCGTCGGTGTGGAAGGGGATGCGGCGCCGCAGCGCCCGGCCCCGCGAGCGCACCGCCTCGCCGATCTCCGCCATGGGCTCGATGGTACCCACCTCGTTGTTCGCCGTCATGATGCTGACCAGGACGGTGCGGTCGGTGATGGCCGCGGCCACCTCGTCGGGGTCAACCAGGCCAAAGCGGTCCACAGGTAGGTAGGTGACCTCGAAGCCGAACTCCTCCAGGTATTGCGCGGTGTGCAGCACCGCGTGGTGCTCGATGGTAGAGGTGATGATGTGATTGCCCACGCGGGCCTTCTGCTGGGCGAAGGCCACCCCCTTGAGGGCGGCGTTGATGGACTCGGTACCCCCGCTGGTGAAGCTGACCTCGGTGCTGCGACAGCCCAGCAGGCCGGCCACCGTGCGACGAGCCCCGTCGATGGCCCGCTGGGCCCGGCGGGCCAGCCCATACGAGGCCGAGGGGTTCCCGAACTCCTCGCCCAGGTAGGGCAGCATCGCCTCCCGCGCCCGAGGGTGCAGAGGTGTGGTAGCAGCGTGGTCCAGGTAGATGAAATCGCTCATGGGGCCCCCGAGGGCCTCGCGGCGGGACCGGTGGAAGCGTAAAGCAACTTCCATGCTATCCAGCGGGAGGCCACCCTGTCAACGCGCTCCGAGGAGCTAGAAGGTGACGATGCTGCGGGCGACCTCGCCCGCCTTCATAGCGGCGAAGGCCTCGTTGATGCCCTCCAGGGGGTAGGTGCGGCTGATCAACTCGTCGAGCTTCAGCCTGCCCGCCATGTAGAGGTCGGTGAAGCGAGGGATGTCCACCCGCGGCCGGATGGAGCCATACGAGGAGCCCTTAAGCACCTTCTCGCTCAGGAGGCCGCGGGTGTCGATGCTGGTCTTCGAGCCGAAGGGCGAAAGGCCGATCATGATCGCCTCGCCCCCCGCGTGCACCATGTCGAAGGCCTGGCTGATTGCCTCCGGGATGCCGATGACCTCGAAGGCATAGTCGGCGCCGCCGCCGGTGAGAGCGCGAACCGCCTTCACCGGGTCCTCCTTCGCGGCATTGATGAAGTGCGTGGCGCCGAACTGCTCGGCCATCTCAAGCTTCCGGTCCAGGATATCGATGGCGATGATGGGGTCCGCCGCTGCTAATGCCGCCCCCTGAACCACATTCAGACCTACCCCACCGAGGCCGATGACGGCTACGCTGCTCCCCGCCTCCACCTTCGCCGTGTTCAGGACGGCGCCAACCCCCGTGGCCACCGCGCATCCCACGATGCCCAGCTTGTCCAGCGGGGCGTCCTCCCGCACCTTCACTACACCGCTCTCCGGAGCCACTATCCACTCGGCGAAGGACGACACGGAGATAAAGACGTTGATGTGCTGGTCACCCTTGTGGAGATGCTCGGGGCTGCCCCGTCTTTGAGTGCAAAGAACAGGTCGGCCCGTTTGGCAGAAGCGGCAGGTCCCGCAGAAGGGGATGAAGTTCATCACCACATGGTCGCCGGGCTGCACGTAGGTCACTCCTTCACCCACGCGCTCCACCACGCCCGCCGCCTCGTGGCCCAGAACCACCGGCAGTTCGGTCGGCCAGAGCCCCTCGATGAAGTGGAGGTCGCTGTGACAGACGCCGGTGGAGACGGTCTTCACCATGACCTGGCCGGGCCCGGGCTCGTCGATATCGATCTCCTCGATGACCAGCGGCTTGTTGACCTCGTAGAGGAGGGCGGCCTTCATGATGGGCTCCTTTCCCGGATGAAGCTGACGTTGAGGCTTTAGGGTCTCGATGCAGGTCTCTGGAGATTGTACAACCTGACCTGCCTGTGGTGCATAGAATTATGGGAAAACCTACGCGGCTGTCAACAGGTCGGGGCGCGGCTCTATGCCCAGCCCGGGACCCTGCGGCACCAGGATGTCCCCGTTAGAGTCCGGCAGCAGAGGCTCCGCCAGAATAGTCTGGAAGACCTGCGCCGGGTAGCCCGGCGGCTCGTGGAAGATCTCCACATAGCGGGAGTTGGGAATGGCCGCGCAGAGGTGCAAGTGGGCCAGGAAGCCCAGGCCATCCTCCCCGTGGTGTGGGATGACCAGCTTGTGGTGCATCTCGGCCAGGGCAGCGATCTTCCTGATCTGGGAGATGCCTTCGGTCTTATGGCACTCCGGCTGGATGATGTCGTAGACGTTGCGCTCGATCATCCAGCGGAACTCATGCAGGCCCAGGTTGCTCTCGCCGCCCGCGATGGGGACCTCCACCATCTCGCAGAGCCTGGCCAGGCCCTCCCAGTCGTAGCGGTCCAGCGGCTCCTCTAGCCAGCGCACGCCGAGCCGCTGAAGCTCCCGTGCGGTGTCGAGGGCCCGCTGGAAGTCCCAGACCGGCCCGGGCTCCGGCTGCACTGTCCCAGGTAGCTGGGCCTGGTTGGCATCAACCATGATCTCCATGCGGTCGCCCACGGCCTCGCGCACCTTCTCCACGTAGCGGATGTCATCGGCCATCCCCCAGTGGTGGATGCGCAGCTTGATGGCGCGCCACCCTTCCTCGTAGAAGCGCAGGGCGTCCTCCGCCCGCTGCTCCGGCTGTCGGACTTCCATGGTGCTGGCATAGGCGCGAACCCGGTCCGCGTATCCTCCCCAGAGCTTGTAGAGGGGCTGAGCGCAGGCCTTACCGATGATGTCCCAGAGGGCGATCTCCAGGGGCCAGCCGCCGCCCGCCATCCTCAGGACGTTGATGTTGCGCTCCACAGCGAATGGGTCGTTCCCAACGAGGTATGGCGCGATGGCCGTGTGCAGCAGCCGCTCGTCGATGGGCGGCCCGTAGCCGGTAATGCCCTCATCCGTCTGCACCTCCACGAAAGAGGAGTTGACGGTACTCCAAGTGCCGCCAGGGCTCCAGGCGGGAGCGATGGGCTGGCTGAGGGGGATATCGGGAAGAACGTGAAGTCTAATGTCGCGGATCTTCATGGCTATCTCTCCTCACATCTGGCCGCCGGCCGAGGCACCCCTAGAAGATGACGATGCTGCGGGCCACCTCGCCCGCCTTCATCGCGGCGAAGGCCTCGTTGATGCCCTCCAGAGGGTAGGTGCGGCTCACCAGCTCGTCCAGCCTAGCCAGGGGATACCGCTGACCATCTGGTAGGGATCACCCAGGCAGCGGGACCTAGTCCAGCCCCGCGCGGAAGCGATGATAGTCCACGAAGCGACGCAGGGCGCCGGCGGCCCGCTCGAAGCTGGGGTAGGCGGGCAGGCCACGCTCCTCCACCTTCTGCCGCAGCTCCGCCACCACGCCCTCGAGGTGCCCCGGCTGCATGATGGTCACGAAGGGCTTGGCGGAGCGATCGCGGTGTGCGGTCAGCATCTCCAGCAAGCGGTCCAGGGCGCCGGGATCGGCCTGGAGGCGGCGGGCCATGAAGCCCGATCCGACCTCCATGGCGATGGCGTCCACGTGCTCGTCCCGGTCCAGGATGGCCAGCAGGCGTTCCAGGTTGCGGGGCTCTGCGCCCCAGCCGATGGTGCTCCCGATATCCAGGGGGTTGGAGTAGCTGCCGCCGATGATGTTGAAAAAGGAAGCCAGCTCCTCGTAGGAGGACGGGGTAAGCCTCGGCACCTCCAGCCCCGCCCGCACGAAGGCGTCGGTGATGACCACCGATTGACCACCGGTCATGGCCATGAGACCTACCCGGTACCCCGTGCCGGGCTTGGCGTGAAGGAAGGCCTTCACCGTGTCCACGGTCTCATCGAGGACATCGGTAGTGACCGCGCCGCACTGGCGCATCACCGCATCCCAGACCGCCGTGGAGGTGGCCAGGGAGGCAGTGTGGGAGGCGATGGCCCGGGCGCCTGCCTCAGAGAGGCCGCCTTTCCACACTACCACGGGCTTGGCGGCGGCCGTCTCGCGCAGGACCCGGAAGAAGCGGCGGCCGTCCCTCACCCCCTCCACGTACATGGCGATGACCTCGGTCTGGGGATCGGCGGCCATGTACTCCAGGTAGTCGGGCACGTCCAGGACGACGGCGTTGCCGATGCTGATGGCCTTGCTGATGCCCACGCCGTTGACCG
>Ga0209979_1000891_pt1 | contig 35988 bp, 35 predicted proteins | sample AnhtaG_FD_183114 | JGI IMG/M metagenome (GOLD analysis project Ga0209979, IMG submission 183114) | Deep subsurface microbial communities from Anholt, Denmark to uncover new lineages of life (NeLLi) - Anholt_01485 metaG (SPAdes) (version 2) | ecosystem: Environmental > Aquatic > Marine > Oceanic... | reverse complement strand
TATTAATCAGAACGATTCTATTAGAGTATCCTTCATCATATAAATCTGCTGCTTCAAGGATTCTATCATACACACTTCCCATGAGAACTACAATCATATCACTTTCCTGCAATTCATCCATAACTACCAACCATTGACCTAAATTAGGCACAATAAATATGCAATCTTCTTGCCGGTAAATTTATTATATTCTTTCATTCCCACTTTATCCCTTGCCATTCCCATCCCTTTTTTCCTATATCGTAGGACAGGCGTCTCGCCTGTCTATTTCTTATATCCTCCCCCTTGCAGGGGGAGGACTAAGGTGGGGGTTTTCTAAATACTAACGACCAACGACTAACGACTAATTTCAACTCCTTCTTTAAGCTTCTCCACCACATAATCAATCTGCTCTTCCTTCAAATTATTAAAAAACGGCAAGGCAATGGTTCTTCCTGCCACATCCTCAGTAATTGGAAAATCTCCTTCCTTATATCCAAACATCTTCCTATAAAATGGTTGTAAATGAATAGGTGTAAAATAGGGTTTACATTGAACTCCTTCTTCGTTTAAATATCTTATTACCCCATTCCTGTCTATCCCTCTCTCCAACCTAATAACATAAACAAACCAACTCATCCTGCTTACATAGGGAGCAATATAAGGAACCTGTACTTCCTCCACTTCCGCCAACTTTTCTCCATACCTCCCCGCAACCTTTTCTCTCCTCTCTAAAATCTCCTCAATCCTTTCCATCTGAGAACAGCCCAAAGCAGCACTCAGCTCATCCATCCGAAAATTATAGCCTAATCTCTCATGGTCCAGCCATCCGCCCCCTTCTCCTCGACCTTGATTCCGCATACTCCTCGCCAGCCTGGCCAACTCTTCATTATCAGTCACCAGAACTCCACCTTCACCAGTATTATGCAAACATACTCCTCCATATCCCCCAATAAAATTTTGTAGATCTTTTACTGCAAAATCATATACAAATCCGTGAAATTTTCTTCTCTTAATTTTTCTGATCTTAAGAGCAGCAAGATCTTTCAACAAAAAATCAGGGCAGTCAATGACATCTTCCTCCATCCATTTTTCTATTGTTACAACAGATACTGAATTTTTATCCCTTACCCTTCCCTTTTGGATATTGGTCGAATTTATATTTAAAGACAAAAATTTATTAGGAATACAATTTTCTCTTGAAGTTCTCTGATTTTCCATATCCAAAATTTCACAGGTATACAAATGGCATAGCTTTCCCTTTTTGGAAAAATAGTCCATTCTTTCCAACCTTGACTGAATTCCCATAGTCAAGAGTAAATAGTGCAATCCATTTGCTAGTTTTTTAGAAGCTACTTTTAGTTTATAACTCTCTGCTCCATTTATTATTCTTCTATGACCATCTCCGTTTAAAAGTCCTTCTATAAATGCAACTTTATTTCTTTCGCTTACTTCCCATATAATATCGGTAATAGCCTTATCGTATACGTTCTCACCACATCCAAGATTCTTAAATAATTCACTATGAAGTTTACCTCCACAAGAAACAGTACACTTATGGTTTTCTTCGTCACAGAATATTACAGCCTGGTAAAAAGGCCAGATAGTATCCCAAATCTCTTTTACTTCTTTTCCATATGTATCTTTTTCATTTAAGCCAAAGGTAAATCTTATCCCTCCATCAACTTCGTAACCTCCCTCTGCTGCAAAATATCCCAGTAATTTGCAAAATCTTTCGTCGACTTTTATATACCGATCAATATATTTTCCCCCTCCGCCTCCGACTCCGTTGGATTTTAGTATCACTTTATCATTATTAAATTTTATACTTTTATTATTTATATAGTTTAAAATATCAATCTTTTCTATTTGATACGTTAGAGATGGTAATTTTCTCGGAACAATCAAATAATCACCAACCTTTAAATCCTTACCTAAAACCTCTTTAATCTTTCCATCACTGACTGTAAAAACACTATGTGATTTTGTTATCTCTACCTCTCTTCCTTTTTCAAGTTGAACTTTTAAAAGCTCAGAGTGAATCTCGTGCTTCACAAAAGCATCAATTTTTCTCCAGGATATTTCACCGTCTTCGTTAAATGCTAAACATTCGTAACCCTCTGGCTTCCAATAATTATCAATCATAAAATCCATTAATTTCCCTATTTCAACAAGCCTTACCTTTCCATTTTCTCTAATCATTACCGGCGTATCATATGTTACAGAAGTAATCTGTTTATTGGGATAAAAAGCAAATACACCCGCTTCGCCAAAAGATCCACATTTTCTTCCCTTATATTCAGAACCTAAAGCCTCTGCTGAATCTTCAATCAAAAGCAAATTATATCTTCTGGCAATTTCCGTAAAGCAATCCCAATCAGCCGGCTGCCCAAATGCATCAACTACAATCATCGCTTTCACTTGACTTAATTCTTCCTGACTCATCTTCTTAAGCTGCTCTTCTATTTTATCCGGATCCAAATTCAAGGTTTGCTCGTCAATATCAACAAATAAAGGTTTAGCCCCCTCAAATAAGATACAATTACTGGAGGCAATAAAACTAAAAGGAGTAGTAATCACCACATCTCCTTCTCCAATTCCCGTACCTCTAATTATCAAATGAAGGGCGCTGGTTCCGCTATTCACCGCCACCGCATATTTTACCCCGGCATACTCACTCATCCTCTTCTCAAACTCCACAACCTTAGGACCAATACTCAAAAATCTGGTCTTCATCACTCCTACCACTGCTTCAATATCTTTTTCAATTATATCCGGACTGGACAATGGTACTCTTATCATAATATTTAACTCCTTTTAGAAAAAGAGACTTTTTAAAACCATATTTAGTTCTTAAAAAATAGTCCCATTTTTTCTGCTATTTATTAAATCTTCTTATTACTTTCTCCAAAGACTCCGAATCACATACATTATACACTTTTGCCTTTGGCAATATCTGCTTGATTAACTTTTTTAATACATTACCAGGGCCGACTTCTATAAAACAATTAATTCCTTCTGAATTCATTTTTTTAATAATATCTACCCATTTTATGGGATGAGTTACTTGTTCTATTAAGGCATATTTTACCTCTTCTTTGGTCTTTACATAATCAGCAGTTACATTACAAATTACAGGAATTTGCGGGTCTTGTATGTTTATATTTTCTATATAGCTGGCTAAATTTTCTTTTGCTCTTATCATTAAAGAGGAATGAAAAGGAGCACTTACTTTTAAGGGAACTATACTTATCTCTTCCTCTTCTTCTCCTAATATTAATAATTGGTCGATTACCTCACTTTTACCAGAAACCACGATCTGATAAGGAGAATTATAATTAGCTATCTCTGTGATTCCAAATTTAGAAACTTTTTTAATTAATTCTTCTATCTTATCTTTCTTTAAGCTGATAATTGCAGCCATAGAGCCAGTACCAAGAGGGGTAGCAGTTTGCATATATTGTCCTCTTTTTCTGACTAATCTAACTGCCTCTTTAAATTCAATCGATGATGCAGCTACTAAAGCAGAATATTCTCCTAAACTATGACCAGCTACCACACTAGGATTAATATTATTCTTTTGAAGCAGTTTATATAAAATTATGCTAATAGTTAACATCGCTGGTTGGGCATTTATAGTTTTGGTTAGCTCTTCTTCCGGCCCTTCCAAACATAACTTTCTTAAATCAATTTCTTCGTTTTTAAGAGCTATATTAGCCTGATTAAACAATTCATTAGCTTCTTTATAATTTTCTATTAAATCCTTCCCCATCCCAACCTCTTGCGAGCCTTGGCCAGGGAAGACAAAAGCAAGTTTTGGCATTATTTTCATTTTAAACTCTTTATAATTTTTAATTTAATTAAATCGTTAAATGGCTTTTCCAGGAACTCCAAAAACCATTTTATTCGCAGGTACGTCCCGCATAACTACTGAATTCGCACTAACTTTCGATTTATAACCTACTTTTTTCCCAGGAATTATCGTTGCATGTGTTCCTAAAAAAACTTCGTCTTCTAATATCACAAATCCAGTAGCAGCAGAATAAGGAGATAAAGTACAATATTTACCTATCCTAGTATCATGCCCACATGAAGAATAGACATTTAATACAACAAAATCATTTAATTTTGCACAATTACTAATTAAAACAAAAGGAGCAATAACATTACCCCTCCCAATCACTGCAGTATCTGCAATTACTGCTGTAGGATGAATTAAGTTAATAAACTTTGCGCCTCTTACCATTAATTTTTCAACTATTTGTTTTTTTATTGCTAGAGTACCTATTCCTATAATAAATCTATCCTTTTCTTTAATCTCATATTTATCAATAGAACCAACTACTCCAATCTCTACGTTATAACCGTCTAATGCTTTAGAATTGTCATCAAGAAACCCTTTTATTTTATATTGGTCTTGGGAAAACGAATCTTTAGCCCACAAATAAACCTCTCGACCAAAACCTCCAGCACCCACAATTACTATATTATACATTAAATATCACATCCCTTATGAATAAAATTAAATATTCAATTTATTTTGCACTATAACCACCATCTACAATCAAATTGGAACCGGTTATCCATCTTGCAGCATCGGAAAGCAAAAATGCACTCGCATTTGCTATGTCTTCTGGCATGCCCAATCCCAAAGGATGCAGATTTAATATTTCTTTTTTAGATTCTTCGGAAAGATCTTTTAATATTTGTTTGGACATTTCTGTTTCGACTACAGCAGGAAGAATAGAATTAACTCTAATTTTTTTTGAAGCTAACTCTAATGCCATTGCCTTTACTCCTGACACTACCGCACCTTTTGAGCTGCAATATGCAATTTTTCCTATTTGTCCCAAAATTCCCATAATAGAAGAAATAAACACGAAACTTGCGCCCTCTTTATTTACATACTTTTTCTTGGAAATGATCCTGGCTAATTCAAACCCTGAAATCATATTAGTAGCAAACATCTCTTCATAAATAACAGGTTCCGTAAACTTAAGTGGTAAAAGTTTGTCTACTCCTGCAGAATGAACAAAACCAGATATTTTGCCGATCTTTTCTACTGAAATATTTACAATTTCTTCTAACTTATCATATTCGGTTATATCTTGTACGAAAAAAATATGGTTTCCTTTTTTTAGTTTATTAAAAGTTTGCTCAAGTCTCTCCTTGTTTCTCGCTACTAAAATCATGTTAGCTCCAAGTTGACTAAAAGTTATCGCGCACTGCTTGCCAATTCCCGACGAAGCACCTGTTATAATAACATTTTTATTCTTTAAATTAAAAAGATTTTTATTCATTCCTAATCCCTCTTCTTAAAACATTTGTTTTCATTCAAAATATTCCTTCCCAATTAATTCCATCAAGCTTTTTATTGTAGTATTTTTTTCAAAGTCTGACGAAGATATCTGTTTGCCATATTTTTTATCAATCATCGTAACAATAACTAACACACTTAAAGAATCATATTCTTCTAAATCTGCCAAGTTCGTATCAAGAGTAATTTTATTATCATCTTCTACCTCCAATACTTCCTTTATATCTTGAACAAATTCTTCTTTTTTAATTTTCTCCATTTATAGCTTCCTCTTTACTTATAATTCTACTTATTAAATGATTTATATTTATTGATATTAATAAAAATTCTTAGCTGTATAAAATAAAAAATACCTATATATTTATTCTTCGACTAATTCAAGCAACCCAATTTCTTTTTTATATAAAAAAATCACCTTCCTGTTATTTATTGCCGGCGCCTTTAGTAAATCCGAAATTACCACAAATCCACTATTACCTAAATCACTAATTTTCTTTTCTAAATTATTCGTTATATAACAGACATGATAGGGAGAATTTCCTTGCTTTTTTAATAAGCTTGTTACAGGTGATTCCTTATTTAAAGGAGCTACCAATTCAATTAGATAATCTCCATTTTTTATGAATTGAATCATAACATTTCTTTGGTTATCTACAATTTTATTTTCTATAGTTTTATACCCCAACTTTTTAAATTCATTTAATGAATCTTCTATATTTTTTACGGCATAACCAATGTGATGAATTTTCATTTAATTATAGACCTTCCATATTATTTTTATTTCTAGAGTTATTATCTCAATGTTATCTGTTTAATTATTAATCTTATCAAAAATACTATCACATATCTCCCCAACATTTTTAAAACTTTGTATTTCTTCCAATTTAAATTTAAAATTAAATTCTTTTTCTATCTCTACAATCAATACAATGTGATTTAAAGAATCCCATCCTGTAATCTCATCTGCAGTAGTATTATAATTTAAAACAATATCATCATCCTCTAATACATCAATAAATATATCCTGAACCCCTTTTAGTATTTCTTCCTTTTGCACTTACTATTTCTCCTTTATAAATGTCTTTCTTTCTCTATAATCTTTAGTATCTAATATCCATTTATCTTCTCCTTTTGCAAAACCAAACTCTTTAAGAATATCTTTTACCAATGCATTTTTAGGTGTAGGTAAATATTCACCAATTATTTTATTATATCCTTCACTTGCAGCCAATTTTACTATCTTATTAAAAATAAATTCTTCCATTCCCCTTTTTAAAACTCTACAACTTACGATTAAAATATCAATAAATACTGAATCACTATCAATTTTTTCTAATATTACAATACCTATTAATCCATATTCTCCAAATTTATCTTCTAATTTAAAATACCGGGTAATATATTGCTTTGATTTTCTTATTTTATCAATATCTTTTTCGGTATATCTTTTTGTTCTTAAATTAAATTGATTAGATCTTTGAGTAAGCTGAGCAATCCTTGGTATATGGTAGTCATCAAATTCAGCTACTTCTGCAGTCATATTTAAATTTTTTAAATAATCATCTATGGAGGAAAAATTAGTTTTAAATTTTGCTCTTTTCGTTTCATATTGATATTTTTTAGTCCTATCTGAATCTTCATCCGAATAAGAGACAGTTTCAAACAAGTTTAAACTTCTTAAATAAGGAACGTAATCAACCGGATCTTCTGGTAATTCCGGTACAGTAATCTCCGGTATCATTTTCCTTATCATATTTCGCTCGAATGAACTATCATCTATAAACACCATAGAATCAAATCCAATATTTAAAACAGATTGAATGTACTTTATATTATCAACCTTGTTTTCCCAATTTACTATAAATATAGAAATATCATCAAGATGCAAGATCATATCCGGATGATTTACAAATGGTTCTTTAGCATTTTTTTCCGTATTTTTACTACAGATAGCCAGGAGTATGCCTCTTTCTTTCAACTGTTTTGCCCACATCTGAAGCTCAGAAAATGCTTTTCCTATTCCTAATTTACCAATTTGGATATTATTTATACCATCATCACCAATAATTCCACCCCAAACAGTATTATCTAAATCTAATATTAAGCATTTATTTATCTTTCCACTGGCTGCTTTAATAATATCTATAATATTTTTTGCAACCAAAGGAAGAAAATCAAGATTAAAAACCATGTTAGAAGAAATATATAATCTCGGGTCAAATGTATTTTTTCGGCCATATATATTTTGTAATATACAAACATCATTAATAAAAATATTTTTATATTCTCGTGCAGCTTCCATTAAGTTTAAATTTAATTTTCGAATCAGATAAATAAATGCTGTTTCAACCTTATTACCATAATTTCCAAATACATTATCATTTATCTCCACATAATTAAAATTAATTATCTTGCAATTTAATTTAGTATTAACTTTGTTCCAAAGATTTTTTATCCTCTCAATCTGAGTATCCGCATAATTTTTTTGATTAACTTTATCTAATTTATAAAAATCATTTATTAATTTTTCAGTAGATTCAAATATTATTACATATCCTGGATTAAATTTATAAAGGTCCGAATTAAAATCGATTATTTGTTTTTCAATTTGCTGATAATCTGCTTCATAGATTTCGAAATTAATCTTCTCATTATATCCATATCCTTTAATAGCTTGAACTAGTAACTGAGTAGCTGAGTCACCTAAAATGGCAATTTTTATTTTTTTAAATCTTAAATAATCTTTCGATAAATTTTTTTTTAATTCTTTAAAATTCATTATCTTTAGTTCCTATCTTTTATTTATGTGCTCAAGAATAAATTTTTAATATTCAATCATTTTACAAAAACTAAGACCACCCATTTTTAATAATATAGAACTCCATGCTAAGCCAACCCCAAAACCAGCTAAACAAATATTATACGAATTATTTATTAATTTATCACCCAAATTATATGTTAGGTCTATAGGAATCGTTACTCCATTGGAGTTTCCAAATTTACCTACAATATTATTAGGCATTTTGTCATAGCTTATTTCTATCTTATCAGCTAATCTTTCTAATATAAATTTATTAGGCTGGTGAAACATAAAATAATCGACTTTTTCTTTTGTGGCCCCTGCTTCTTTTAGTAAATCATCTATCATCGGAGGAACTTCTTTTTGGACAAAATCAAAAATCGCTTTCCCGTCCATTTTCATATCGTTTAAACTTCTTGCATTACCATCAGAATCCACTTTTTCTTTTGAGGTTTCATTCGAATAAGGTATCTTTAACCCACCAGCAGGCATAATTATTGCATCATATCCAGTTCCATCCATTTTTACATTACCGATAATTTTATTATCTTTACTGTTATCTTTTTCAATTATTGTAACAGCTGCAGCATCCCCAATTAAAGGATAACTATTACGGTCTTTTTTCGATACTTTTCTACTAATTACATCTGCATTGAGTAAAACTACTTTATTAATTTCTTCCTGATCTAAAAAAGAAAATGCTTGAAATAATCCAATCAAAAATCCAGCACATCCTTGGTTAATATCCAAACAAATAATATCTTGACCTAATCCTAATTCACCTTGAATAATGTTACTCGTGGGCGGCATAAAATAATCTGGTGTAGTTGTCACTAAGATTAATACATCAATCTCATCTTTCCTTAATAAACCTTCATTAAATAAATGTTTTAACCCAAATACACACAAATCTGAAACACAAGTGCCCTTTTCTGCGATTCTGTGTTCATCGTATCCCATAATTTTCTTTAATTTCATTGATTGCTTTCTACTAAAATTATAATTATCAATTTCTTCCTCAAATTTTACTGTATTTTTAGGAACAATCGATAAAATTCCAGTTATTTTCTTATTATCAAACTTAAAATTCATTTATTACTCCATTCATTTATTTAATTTTGTTAACAGTATTAATTTTAAATGCTACTTACGCATTCTATACTTTTACAATAAGACATTGTGTACTTGAAGGTGTAACAATAGGTTCTGGTTTATCTTTAAAAAATTCATCAACTGCTTTTTTAACTCCCGCAGCATAAATATAATCATGTGAAATTATTATTCCACCCCTAGTCATCCTTGGGTAGAAAAAATTAAGACAATCTAAAGTAGATTTATAAAGATCCACGTCCAAATTAACAAATGAAAATTTTTTATTTTTAAGAGGATAGCTAGTAAGAGGAAATATTCCTTTATAAAAATGGATATTTGAATATTTTTCTAAATATTTTTTTACATTTTTGTACACTTCAGCATATTGGCCTTTTTTAAAAGAACTATCTATTTCTTCAACTTCAGGCAATCCCATAAATGTATCAAATAAATGTAATGGCCTATTCCCTTTTATTTCACAAATAATTCTAGCACTCCCCCCCCTATATACTCCAACTTCAGCAATATCTCCTTCAATTTTTTTTGTTTGTTCGCATGCATTATATAGTTGATATGCCTCATTAAATGACATAACTAATTTATTTTCATTTTTTATCTTTCTTATAAAATCCATAACTTTCGCCCTATAAGGATCTTTATATGAATATATTATTAAATGATACTGAGATAAAAGTTTCATTATATTTTTCCTCGGAATACAAAATATTTTTGATGAAATACACCAATTAATGATTTTATCTAACATATTCCTCCCTTTTATCCAAAAACAATAACTTATTACAATAGTCTATATATTATGTATAATATCAATCAATCTTAAAAAAATTAATAATCTTTTCTTCAGGATATTTTAATTTCCTCAGTTTATTTCTAATTTCTTTTTCATAAACACAGCTGGTAATTATAATAGTATCTATATCGCATTTCTTCAATTTTTCATTACTAAATACATCATATCCCATAAACTTTTTATTCTGCTTGTTTATATTATCATCAACTAAAAATAACAGTTTAAAATCTATATTTTCCATATTATTAAGAACTTTAATAATTACTTTAGCAGTTTCTCCTGCTCCATAAAAAATTACCTTATGATAATTTTTCCTTATTAAATTTTTAATAAAGGCCTCAATATTAGTCTTGGTTAAATTGTATAATTCGATTAGTTCATTCATATAAGTAACCAACAAAAAATTTTTTTTATCAATTCCTTTTTGAGTAATTAAATATTCTATATTTCGTCTGCTCTTTTTGTTCTTTTTTAAATACCCCTTCTCTTCAAGTTCTTTTATATAATTATTTACCATGGAAGGAGCGGAATGGATATATTTCGCCAATTTATTTTGAGTAATTTTGTTATTATTCTGAATCTGTTCTAATAATAATAATTTTTTTAATTTTCCGGTAGGATTAAAAAATTCTATATCCTTTAAAAAATCAATATTCATAATCTACTCCATATTCATTCATTGAACGAATAAAATATCTAATAAAAAATATATCACAAAATAATATATAATGCAAATTTTTTATCACATTTTTTCTTATACTTATCATCTTATTTATCTGTTGGATATCCTGTATTAACACCGTCTTTTCCATAAAGCCCCTCTCGTGTAAAAATAACCACCCATATAGTTTTAAATAATATCTTTAAATCTAACCATATTGACCAATGATCAATATACCAAATATCTAATTCTATTTTTTTAGGCCAGGATAAAGTATTTCTTCCATTAACCAAAGCCCATCCGGTAATTCCCGGTTTCATTTCTAATCTTTGTCTATGTTCTTTAGAATATCGATTAACTTGCTCTTGCAATGTAGGTCGAGGACCAACTAAGCTCATATCTCCTTTAAATACATTTATTAATTGGGGTAATTCATCTATCCCCCATCTTAGATGTTTTCCTAGTCGAGTAATCCGCGAGTCACCTTGGGATATTTTTTTACCACCGATTTCTACTGCATTATCCACCATCGTCCTCAACTTATAAGCTCGAAATATTTTCCCATCTTTCCCTGCTCTCTTCTGAATAAAAAACACCGGTCCCTTAGAATCAAGCTTAATTAATATTCCAATTATAGCAAAAATGGGCAGTAATACAATCAAGGCTATCCCACTTGCCAATATATCAAATATTCGTTTTATAATAATAGAAAATTTTTTTCTGTTTATATTTAAAGCCTCCTTCATTGATATTTCTTTATATTTATATTTAAATCAAACTAATAAAATTAATATTTTATATTCTTTAAATTTAATAATTTATCAAATATTTCTAATTGTTTTTTTACTATCTCTTTTTCGTTATATAATTCTTCCGCTCTTCTCCTGCCAGCAATTTTCATTTCCTTTAATAATTTTTCATCTTCTATCAATTTTTTAATCTTATCACTCAAAATATTAATTGAATTTACTGGAACTAAAAATCCTGTTTTTACATCAATAACCTCTTCCCTTGATCCTCTTATATCTGTTGCAATAACCGCACATTCCATAGCCATTGCTTCAATTATTGATCTAGGCATACCTTCTCTATAAGAAGGTAAACAAAAAACATCAGTAAGATACAAAATACTATTTATATCATTTCTATAACCTGTAAAAATAACGTTTGATTTATTTCTATATTTTTCTAATTTCTTTTTTGTATCTTTATCTCTTTCATTTTGTGCTACATCACCTATTATTAGTAGTTTTACCTTTTTCCCATCATTAAAATTTATATTATTAAAAGCTTCTAATAAATCTATTACGCCTTTTTCTTTAACCAATCTTCCGATAAATGTAACTATTTTATTATTTTTATTTAAATTAAATTCTTTATATAGTCTATAAATCTTATCTTCTTCAATATTTACTGGATTAAATTTCCCCCAAACATCTGCTCCATTACCTATTGTCAATATTTTACTCTTATCAATAAAATTATTTTCTAAAGCTGTTCTTCTGTCTTCTTCACTTTGAGTAAAAATAAAATCAGTATAATGTTTGGCTAGATATTTTTCTATCTTTAGAATTATACTATATTTAAGGCAAGACATACCTTTATGAAAATAAAATCCATGAGCTGTATAAATTATAATTGGGACTTTGGCCTTTTTAGCAGCTATTCTGCCCAAAACAGCTGCTACCGGGGTATGAACATGGACAATATCTGGTTTTTCTCTTTTAAATAACTTATACAAATTATATAAACTTATAATATTAGATAATGGGTTAATCGCTCTATCTATATTTAAGTTAACAACATTAAAGCCATCATCTCGTAATTTTTTTGTATTTTTACCTTTAGAGCAAACACATATCAAATCATGTCCTTGTGATTTAATTTCAGCATTAAGCTCTCCCAATAAACTCTTCATCGTTACATCGATTGCACATATTTCAATTATCTTCATTTTAATTCCTATAAATTTTCCTTATACCACTCTATCGCCTTCTCCAACCCTCTATCTACATCATATTCTGGATGATATCCTAATATATTCTCTGCTTTACTGATATCGGCATTAGAATGCTTTATTTCTCCAGCTCTCTCCAGCCCATAAATAGGCTGAATATCAACCTCTAATAGCTTACATATTTTCCAATATAAATCATTTAGATAAACTCTTCCCCCATAAGCAATATTAAATACCTCTCCTAAAGCCTCTTTATCAGATAAACAAGCCTTTAAATTTGCCTCTACAACATTTTCTATATAAGTAAAATCTCGAGATTGTTTTCCATCTCCGTTTATAGTGGGTGCTTCTTTGTTTAATAATTTTTTTATAAATATAGGGATTACTGCGGCATAAACCGAATCACAATCTTGCTTTTTACCAAAGATATTAAAATATCGCAGGCCTATAACCGGCAGCTTATATAATTCATAAAAATTCCTTGCATATAATTCATTTACTTTTTTAGTAATGGCATAAGGAGATAACGGCTTTCCTATTCTATCCTCTATTTTTGGTAAGTTAGGTTCATCACCATAAACTGAAGATGAAGAAGCATAGATAAACTTTTTTACTTTATTATCTCTGGCCGCAATCAACATATTTAAAGTTCCGGTTATATTGACATCATTAGTAGTTCTTGGATCATTTATAGAACGAGGGACAGAGCATAAAGCAGCCTGATGAAGTATATAATTTACAGCACTACAGGCTTGTTGGCAAGTAACAAGTTCCCTTATGTCTCCCTCTATTAGCACGAAATTGGAATTATCTAAAAATTCTTCAATATTTCTTTTTCTCCCAGTAGAAAAATTATCTAAAACTCTTACTTTGTATCCTAAATTTAATATTTTTTCCACCAAATTAGAACCAATAAAACCAGCTCCTCCAGTAACCAAGAAAGAAGAGTTTTTTTCAAAAGAATATTTATTATTATCTATCACCTTATAACCTCCAATATAAATAATTCAAATCTTCTGCTTCTTTTTTATTAAACATCCCTTTTATATCTATCAATACTAACTTATCATCTCTGTATATTTTCTTTAAATCTTTTAGACTTATATTCTTAAATTTTTCATGAGGAACTGCAAAAACTACTGCATCCACATCAGTAATATCTTCTAACTTGCTCAGATTCATTCCATATTCTTTTTGCACTTCACTTTCCTCAGCAAGCGGATCAACAACCTTTACCTTTATTCCATATTCTTTAAGCTCATTAATAATATCTATTACTTTACTATTTCGAATATCCGGACAATTTTCTTTGAAAGTAATTCCCATAACTACAACTTTACATCCTTTAATTTGTCTATCTGCTTTAATAAGTAGTTTAAGAGTGTTCTCAGCTACATATTTTCCCATATCATCATTAATCTTTCTTCCCGCAAGAATAATTTGTGAATGATAGCCTATTTGCTCAGCTTTATAAGTTAAATAATATGGATCTACGCCTATGCAATGACCTCCTACTAATCCTGGGGTAAATTTTAAAAAATTCCATTTTGTACTGGCAGCCCGAAGCACTGCTTGAGTATCAATACCTAATTTATTAAAGATAATAGATAACTCGTTCATAAAGGCAATATTTATATCTCTTTGTGCATTTTCAATTACCTTTGCTGCCTCTGCCACTTTTATGCTTTCCGCTTTATATATCCCAGCTTTTATAATTAGACCATAAACCTTAGCAATAATATCTAATGTCTCTTCATCCATTCCAGAAACTACTTTTCTTATCTTCTCTAATCTATGGACCCTATCTCCGGGGTTTATTCTCTCCGGAGAATATCCTATTTTAAAGTCAATTCCACATTCCAATCTAGATTCTTTTTCCAAAATAGGTCTACAAATATCTTCTGTAACTCCAGGGTAAACAGTAGATTCATAAACCACAATAGAGCCCCTGACTAAATTTCTTCCTAATATTTTACTTGCCCCGATTACGCTATCTAAATTAGGGGTCTTATCGAGATTAATGGGAGTAGGTACAGCAATTATATGAAATTTAGCTTTTTGCAATTCCTTCTCATTAGAAGTTAAAAAAACAGAAGTTTCTCTTAGACTCTTATTACCTACTTCATTAGTTACATCTATACCTTTTTTATAGGCCCCTACCTTCGCCTTATTTATATCAAAGCCTATGACTTCCACTTTTTTAGCAAAACTTATAGCAATTGGTAATCCAACATAGCCTAAACCAATTACCGATAATTTTTCTTGTTTATTTTTTATTTTCTCGTATAAATTCATTTTAACAACCTGCTTGATATAATATAAATTTTTATTGATTATTTTTTATATAACCATATAGATTTCCTCTTTATAATAGACGCAGTGCTTTAAGAAATGTGCGTACTTCTTAGTGTCGCGTTTTATTATATCAAAGTATAAACGGAAGATACAGGAAATTGCTCTAATTTTCACTTTTTATAGGTGGAAAGTTCTCGCCATTTTAATAAATATTTTTACTTGTTTAAGTCTTATATGTATTTCTAATTCGATTTAATTACAGAACATAATATCTTCACTAATCGTGGAGCGGTTACTTGGAGACAATACTCTTTTTCAACATTTTTTCTACCTGCTCTACCCATTTTCTGACGCAATTCTTGATCGCCTTTTAATTTTTGCAAAGCCCAAATCCACTCATTAGTATTCTTAGCTTGATATCCATTAATTCCGTGCTTAATGATCTTTGCATTCACTCCTACCGGCGACCCTACTACCGGTAATCCACAAGCCATATACTGTATTAATTTAAAGCCACACTTTCCTCGTTCCCAACCATTGTCTGGTAAGGGCATTATTCCTACATCAAATTTTTGAATTTCTTTTATTTCTGTTTCTTCAGACCAAGGCACATATTCTACTTGTATATTGGACAGCTCTTCTTTTTTGGCTCCAATAAGCACTATTCGAGCAGTATTTTTTTTACAAAATTCCTCTAAAGCAGGCATAACTAATTTTAAATAATGAGAAGTAACGGGAGAGCCAATCCATCCTATCGTAAAAATATCATTATTGTTAAATGAATTACTTGGATACTTTTCTAAATCAATAACGGTGGGCAATAACTCAACTCTTTTAGCACCCGCTTTTTTTGCCCTCTCTAATAAATATTCATTTCCAACTAAAACAAGTGCAGCATATTGCATAATACGATCAATTTTTTTCCCTAAAATCCATCTAATTAATTTAAAATGGTGTTGATCATAACGATGAAAAATTGCATCATCATAATCTACCATGTAAGTCGCCTTAGCCAATCCTAACTTATGTTCAATCCAAACAGGAAGCCAGGGAAGTGCTTCTTTCTCTATCCATATTACGTCGAAGTCCCCTACATGACATAAATTTATAATGCGCTTAACGTATGCTCTTAAAATTTTTAGAAGATTTTTTTTTCTACTAGCATATAAATTTTTAATATAATCATTATCAAATAGAGGAGCTGCCGTTATTTCAATCCCTTCTTTGCAAAAGTATGGAAGATATTGATAAGAGCGATAACGGCTGCTTGCACCGAAATTTTCATATCGACTAAGGAGAAGTATTTTTATTTTTGTCATTCCAATTTAACCTTTTTAGTATTTTTGGTATATCTTTCCATAATAAAAAATAAGCTTTAAATGTTTCCTTTAATTCTTTATTTGAATCTTTAATAATATTCCACACCAAACGCGTCCACGGTTCTACAAATAAAGTCAATAACATCAAACTTGTTGCAGACAGCCACCTAAAATGTTTATAACCATAAAGGATTCTACTTCGTAAAGAATAAAATAAACGTTTTGCCTTTATTTGTTCCGATATACCGCCGCCCCTATGATAGACTTTTGACTCCGAAAGAAAGGCACTTTTCCAGCCCGCCTTGTAAGCTCGCAAAGAAAAATCAACATCCTCAAAATAAACAAAAAAACGCTCATCAAAACCGCTCAATTCTTTAAACAAAGAATGACGAACTAAAAAATATGCTCCCATTATTTGATCTACAATTTTGTTTTCCTTGTGATCCCACTCAGTCATATAATTAGAAAAAAATAATTTTGGAAACAATTGACTCAATCCTAATATTTTTGAAATAAAATTAACTAATGTAGGAAATCTTGCACACGTATACTGAACAGTGCCCTTTTCATCTACAAGCTGTACGCCACATATGCCAACCTTTTCATTTTCTTTTTTTTGCATGTAATTCAAAGGTAGAGTCAAAGAATTATTAAACAATTTTGTATCGGGATTTAAAAACAATAAATAATCTGACTTACTATTCCTTGCACCTTTATTGCATGCAGCTGCAAACCCTATATTTTCACTATTCCGAATAATTTCTAGAGGTAATGCTAAATTCTCTAATCCGTTAATCGAATTATCTGTTGAGGCATTATCGACCACTACCACACGATTCAATTTAAATCCATCTCTATTTAAGCCAGAAATAGATTTTAGACAGTTATAGAGTTGCTTTTCAGCATTCCAATTAACAATAATAATATCAATTGTATTTATCAAATTTCTTCCTTTTTAAAAGCCAATAATTAATAAAAGCAAGGGGTAAAAAAATCACCCACATATAATCAAACTTACCCAAGTAAGGATTAGTTGCATTGCCAACAAAAAAACATGCGGTTCCTACCAAAACAGGTAAGATTTGAATTCCAAGAAAATGACCGGAACGAATCATGTTAATCCCCTTCCAAAACATCCATATTATTCCTGAAGAATAAGCAAGAAAACCGATCAACCCAGTTTGATATAGCAAAGCCACATAAAAAAGCTCATAAGCCCAAGGTTGCTTGGTTGAGCGTAGGTATGAAACACCTGCACCATGACCTGCCCCAAAAAGAGGATATTTACTCCACCCTTCTAAAAGAGCGTAAAATTGAGTTTTACGTGCAATAGCACTACCTGAATGCTGAAAATCAAAACCTTCTAAAAACATCTTAATTAATGATTGTAAGTTAAATCCATAGAAGAAATATAAATAAATATATATTCCAAATAATATAAAAATTATACCGACAAAAATTCGAATAAGCTTTTTACGATTTAATTTACTATTTTTTCCGGGTAAAAAATATCTAAAAATCAAAGTAATAAGTGGTGATATTCCTACAACAGCCAATAATGCTCTTCGGCCACTTAAAAATACAAGAATCATTCCCAGCGCAAATGAAATCCATAGCCATTTGCGCGATATTGGCATATCCGAATCATCCGACCAAACAAATAAAGCGGCAATACAAAATGGAACGAGAAACAATAGTGAAGAAATATTGTATAAACGAAATTCTACAAATCCCGAATAAAAACCGACTACCTGTCCTTGATTGACTGGAATATAGAAAACTTTTGGCAACCAACCATAAGCATAAAGTATGTAGCTGAGGTCGTAAATACCGATTGCAATCAATGATATAATTAATATTTTAGTTAAATTAGAAAGCATCTTATCTGTTGATACACCAGAAATTAACACGGTAAATATTAAAGGCCATAACACGTAGACGGTAGAAACTCTTAGCGCTCCAGGTGCATTATTAATGACTCCTAACAGAATCCAGAACAATCCCAAAATTATGTAAAAAAGTATCCAAAGTAAAATAGTACTATGGAGTCTAATTTTACCTTTATTTATCAATATATTCCCAAAAATAAATACCAAGGTCAGGCCTAACAAAACTGCTTTGGCCATCTGATATTTAGTCGGAACAAACATCATCATGAAAAATAACAAAAGTCCGGGTAAAATTGCACACTTTGTAAATAAATTTTTACAGACATCAAAATAAGTTATATTAGATAAACTATACTCTTTATAATTGCGCATATTTTTCACCACATATTTCCAATATGTAAAGATAGTTTGTGCCTTTCAAATATTCCCATAAAATATTTATTTTATCTCGCCTTATAATTCTTTTCCAGCCATTTCCTATATTCTCCGCTTCTTACTCTATCAACCCAGCCTTTATTATCCATATACCATTTTATGGTCATATTTAAACCTTCTTCAAAGTCAAATTTCTGTTTCCAGCCGAGCTCCCTCTTCATCTTATCGCAATTTATAGCATATCTTCTATCATGTCCGGGTCTATCTTTAACAAAAGTAATTAATTTTTTATAATAATCTTCATCTTTTCCCTTTATCTTAGCTATCTTTTCACAAAGAAAATTAACCAGCTTTATATTTTCCCATTCGTTTTCTCCGCCAATATTATAAGTCTCCCCGGTCTCTCCTTTATTCAATATCTCCCACACTGCCCGACAATGGTCTTCTACATGCAACCAATCCCGCACATTTCTTCCATCACCATATACCGGCAAATACTTTTTTTCTAAAATATTTAATATCATCAGAGGAATTAATTTTTCTGGAAACTGATGAGGACCATAATTGTTAGAACAATTAGAAACGGTTACGGGTAAGCCATAAGTTTTATAATAAGCTCTTACCAAATGGTCTGAGGAAGCTTTAGAGGCAGAATAAGGACTATTGGGTTTATAGGCAGTATCCTCATAAAAATAACCACCCTCTTCAATCGAACCATAGACCTCATCAGTGCTAATATGGTGAAATAAAATCTCCTCTCTCCCCTTCTCTTTCCAGTATTCCCGAGCCACTTCTAAAAGATTAAAAGTCCCCATAATATTGGTTTGTACAAAATCCTTGGGCCCATAAATAGACCTATCCACATGAGATTCAGCGGCAAAATTAACCACTGCATCAATATTATATTTTTTAAATATCTCTTTAATCTTATCAAAATCACAGATATCTGCCCTCTCAAAAAAATATCTTTCTCCACCATATTTATTCTCTATCTCTACTAAATTCTCTAAATTACCAGCATAGGTCAGCTTATCTATATTAATAATCTTTCCACGAAAAGAATTACCCTTTAAAATATAATGGATAAAGTTTGAGCCGATAAATCCTGCTCCTCCGGTCACTAAAATATTTTTAAATCTTCTTAGCACTTCTCCACCCTACTTTCTAGATATTCCCTATTTTCTTTCAAAGATACTAAAAAATCTTCCAATGCCTTATCCCAATCTCTAACCTTTAGATCAAATTCCCTCTTTATCTTCTCTTTAGATAAAATCGAAAATCTTGGTCTCCTGGCTGCTGTAGGATAATCCTCAGTCTTGATAGGTTGTATCTCTACTTTTTTATTGTCTTCAATCAATCCTAATCTTTTAGCTTTTTTATAAATAGTCCAGGCAAATTCATACCAGTTGGTCATACCTTCATTGGTAAAATGATATATCCCATAGCTAGCTGAATTATCTTCTATTATCTTTAAAATAGCTCCAGCTAAATCCACCGTATAAGTTGGAGAGCCCCATTGGTCCTCTACTACTTTTACTAAATCTCTTTCTTTAAATAATTTTAGAATAGTATAAACAAAATTATTCCCCTTTGCTCCATAGAGCCAGGCCGTACGAATAATAAAGTATTCCTCTAATATTTTTTTTATCTCCTCTTCTCCAGCTAATTTGCTCCTCCCATATATATTTATAGGATTAGTTTTATCATCATCACTGTAAGCAATGGCACCCTCCTCTTGCCGGCCATCAAAAACATAATCAGTAGAGATATGAATTAACCTAACCTGTCTCTTTGCAGAAAATAAGGCAATATTCCTAACCCCATCTTTGTTTATTCTAAAGGCCTCATCTATTTCTTCTTCTGCCTTATCTACCTTAGTATATCCTGCACAATTGATTATCCATCTAATCTTCTTATCTTTTCCAAATTTCTCCAACGCTCTATAATCACTAATATCGACTTCATTATCACTGGCCCAATAAGTAAGCCCTCGTTCTTTCAATAATTTTTCTACATCATTACCCAGCATCCCTTTATTTCCGATAAGCCAAATCATAGATTATTTATCCTCTTTTACAAAATCTAAATAAAATTCATCTGCTTTATCTTCATGTCTTATCTCATCAACTTCTTCTTTTCTGTTCCAACCTCGATATAATTTATCGGGATAATTTAACACCATTCCCATCACTTTATCAGAAATGTTCTTATAGCCGTGAACAACACCGGGAGGAACTATCACAGTTGTGGGATTATCCTCTCCCCCTTCTATCACCATACAATTTCCATAAGTTCTGCTCTCGCTTCGGTTATCCCAGAGCTTTATCTTAAAATTGCCTGGCCCCATAAAACAGAATATATCAGTCTGCTTAAGATGTTCATGAGGTCCTCGAGCAATCCCTGGTCTAGTATAAGAGACATAACTCATTACTGGCTGTAAATTATCCAGCAGATTATCTATCCTGAATGTCTCTACCAAAAAACCTCTCTCGTCAGAAAATTTAACTAACTTTTCTATTACTACCCCTTCAATTTCACCTTTTTTAAATTCCATATTTATCCTACTTTATCCTTTGTTCTTCTTTTAAAATCATTTCCAGATATTTTCTGTAATCATTTGCCGGTAATCTCTCGATTATTCCCTCAAACTGATTTTTATCAATATAGCCCATCCTAAAAGCCACCTCTTCTATACAGCCAATCTTTAAGCCCTGTCTTCTTTCCATGGTGGCAATATAGTTTGAGGCATCAAGTAGACTATCCGGGGTACCAGTATCCAGCCAAGCATAACCCCTACCCAAAAGCTCTACCTTAAGATTCACCTTTTTTAAATAAGTTAAGTTTACATCAGTTATCTCTAGTTCCTCCCTTGAAGAGGGCTTTAGATTTTTAGCTATATTCACAACTTCATTATCAAAAAAATATAAACCCGGAACCGCATAATTGGATTTAGGGATCTTTGGTTTTTCTTCTATACTTATAACTTCATGATTATCATTAAATTCCACTACTCCATATCTTTGCGGGTCAGCTACCCAGTAACCAAAGATGCAACCACCCCTTTTAAGATTTGCCATCTTCTGCAAGGTCATAGACAGACTATGGCCATAGAAAATATTATCCCCCAGTATTAGACATACCGAATCTTCACTGATAAATTCCTCCCCGATTATAAAGGCTTGGGCAATCCCCTCCGGTTTGGGCTGCTCTTTATAGAAAATATTTAGGCCAATCTCTTTACCATCCCTAAATAGTTCTCTAAATTTTGGTAAATCCTGGGGAGTAGAGATGATTAAAATATCTTTAATCCCCGCCAACATCAAAGTAGATAAAGGATAATATATCATCGGTTTATCATAAACTGGAATTAACTGCTTGCTAATTGCTTTGGTTAAGGGGTTGAGTCTGCTCCCTGCCCCACCGGCTAAGATTATTCCTTTCATATTTTGCTCCTTTTCTTTTACACAATTGGAAATTTAATACATCTTACTTCCTTCTTTACTTTTCATATTCTCAAAATATCACCAATTTCTTTTATATATTTTTCTAAATTTCCGGTTGGTAAACTACTATTAACACTAAAACCCTGATTTTTAATTTCTTTTAATTTCATTATTGCTGAATCTGCATTCCTTAAATTATAAAGAAATATTTCTTTATTTAAATAATCTTTTATCTCAGAAATATCATCATTTACATTATATGGTAATAATATTTTACACCCAGAATAATATGCCTCCCAAACTGTTCTGCCTAATGGGAAAAAACTATCACATCTAATAACTATATGTGTTATTGCATATATTTCTTCTATATTTTTAACTTCACCAATATAATGTAAATTTTCTATATTACCTACAGCATTTACAACATCATTATAATAAGGCCCTCTCCCATTCCCCACAATTATAAATCCAAAATTATCAGAAGTGTCACATTTTTTAGCTATATTACAAAAAAACTTTTGTCCCTTAACTTCCTGTATACTTCCTATAAGAGATACATAAATTTTATCAGGGTTCATACCATATTTTTTACATATAACCCCATACTTTTCTTCTTTTAATTTCCTAGCCATTTTCATTTCAAAAGGATTTCTTATAATAGTTACTTTTTTATCATAATCTAAAAATGGAAGAGCGGTTTTTTTATCTATGGCTATTAATTCAGAACACTTATTAACAATTGTTCTTCTTGCTATTTTGGAAAAAGACTTATTTAAATCGAGTACTTCTCTAATATGCATTATGATTTTAATATGTTTAGGCAAAACAAATAGCATAGGCCATAAAGTAATTGAATTTAAATAAACTTGTTCCATATTTGCTTTCTTAAATTGTTTTTTATATTTGATCATCCAAAATATAAAAAATACAAATATCCTAATAAAACTCTTTAATTTTCTAAGATTAGTACTGCTAATATTCTCAATTATATTACTAAAAGGTATAATCCAATTTTTTGAATTGTTAAAATTACTAAAATATGAATTATAAAATTTTTCTTCTAATTTATAATTTAAAAAATAATTTAAAGCCTTCGGATATATAATAATTATATCTTCTTTTTTTAAATAATTTTTATCAATTAAACTTTCTAATGTTAATTGTAAGCTTCTAGATGAACCGTATAAGCCAATATCCTGTGTTATAAATGCGATTTTAGTCAAATTAACATACTCTCCCACAATAAATTTACAGCAGAAATATTATAATAAAGAAAAAAATAGATTCTAACATTTTATATTTCATTTCTTTCCGGTCCTCTTTAAGCATTATCTAGTCTATCATACCCAAATTTCTTTTTTTCCTTTTTAATTTTACTATAATACCTTTTGGTTAAACAAAATGTATTATAGTATATCAATACAAACAAATTCTTCTATTTCTTAATCAATTTAACAATTTCTCCAATTTGCTCATCGGTTAATTCTGCAAACATTGGCAATGATAAAATCTCTTGACTGGCCCTTTCAGTAATCGAAAAATCTCCTTCTTTATAACCTAAATATTTATAAGCAGGCTGCAGGTGTAGTGGAATGGGATAGTGAATTCCTGTAACCACGCCTTTAGACTTAAGTTCTTCTCTTAGCTTATCTCGATTCTCTGTCCTTATAACATATAAATGATAAACATGTTTGGCATAATCAGCTTCATAAGGAGTAATAATCCCACTAACATTACTTAGTAATTCATTATACCTTTTAGCATTTTTTCTCCGACTCTCATTCCATTTATTTAAATGTCTTAATTTCATCCTCAAAATTGCCGCCTGCAAATTATCTAACCTGCTGCTATAGCCCTCTATCTCATGTTCATATTTTTTGATTATCCTACCATGATTTCTTAGTAATTTTATTTTCTCAGCTATCTCTTCACTATTAGTCACTACCATCCCAGCATCACCATAAGCACCTAAATTTTTCCCGGGATAAAAACTAAAACAGCCCGCATCTCCTATTGAACCAACTTTTTTGCCTTTATATGCTGCCCCGTGAGCCTGGGCAGCATCTTCGATTATTTTTATATTATGTTTCTTAGCCAATTCCATAATAGGACCCATATCTGCAGGTTGACCATATAAATGAACAGGAATAATTGCCTTTTTCTTCTCAGTTATTTTCTCTTCTATTTTAGAAACATCTATTGTATAAGTTTTAGGATCAATATCCACAAAAACAATCTTGCCCCCCACATGAGTAATAGCTTCGGTAGTAGCAATAAAAGTATTAGGGACAGTAATTACTTCGTCGCCTTCACCAATTCCACAAGCCCTCAAAGCTAAGATTAAAGCATCAGAACCATTGGCAACACCTATGCCATATTTGACATCACAAAACCGGGCAAATTCTTCTTCAAATTTCTTTAATTCTTCACCCATAATAAAACTTGTATTATTAAGTACATTCTGTATTGCTTCATCTATCTCATCTTTAATTGAGTCATACTGGGCTTTTAGATCAACAAATGGAATCATTATTCTTCCTCCTCTATTTTGTATGGCTTCTCTATTAAACCATAAGGACAAGTCAAATCTTCGATATGTTTTATTTTTTTCGCTGGGATACCAGCATAAACGCAATTGTCTTCCAAAAGACTTTTTGTTACTAAACTTCCTGCTCCTATAAGACAATTGTTTCCTATTTTTATATCCGGAAGTATAGTTACATTGGCACCGACTTTAGTATTCTCTCCAATTGTGGCCCCTTTAAGACATTCTTTTGCTTTTTTGCATAAAGGGTGTAAAACGTTAGTAATGGTAACACATGGCCCTATCCAACACCCTTTCTTCAAATAACTATATTCTGGAATAAAAACATTGGAATGTATTCTGACATTATCTTCAATTTTTATATGATGTTCTATTACTGAATGTGTGCCTATGCTTACATTATTTCCAATTTCATTAAATTCTCTTATATTAACTCCATGACCGGTTTGAAAATTATTCCCTATTTTATTCTCAGCATAGATAACACTATGTGATCTTATAATACAATTATCACCAATAACTGTATTTAATTCTCTATCTTTATATCCCTGTGGAGGCTTTCCTATTATTACATATTCCCCAATTTTTGCATTTTTACCAATAATTACATTTTTATATATTTTTTTCATTCCACTCATTTCCTAATTTACATTTCTTCGGCTTAAACCTTAGAAATATTTCCTTTTCGGTTTCGATAGACTCATAAATTGCGTTTATCAACTCTAAGGATCTTCTCCCTTCAATCCCTTCTACTAATCCCCTAGTATTATTTTCAATTGCCTTTAATACATTTCTAATATATAATTCGTGCCCATATCCATAAACATTTTCAGGTATATAGTTGCTATTAAAGGCCTCTTTATCATAATCTTTTTTATCTTTAAAATTCCATACTTTCATTTCATTTACAGCAAAACCACCAATTTCAACGGTTCCATTTTCTCCTAATATACTAATCGAACCTTCTAAATCAACAGGATTGGTACAGGTGGTAGCTTCAAAAGTTCCTAATGCTCCATTGGTAAATCTAAATAAGGCAACTCCAGTATCTTCCACTTCAATTTTATGTAAAAAAGTATCCGATTTGGCAAATACTGATTCTACATCTCCCATCATCCACTCTAATAAATCTAAGTGGTGTGATGCCTGATTGGTAAAAACTCCTCCATCGTACTTCCAGGTACCTCTCCAATAATCTTGGTCATAATAGGCTTGGTCTCTATGCCATCTGACTCTCACAGTACCCAATATTAATTTACCAAATCTTCCCTCCTCTAATGCTCTCCTTAATAATTGGACAGGAGCATTAAATCTATTCTGTTTAACTACAAATAGTTTTATCCCGGCCTCATCACTAATTCTAATCATATCATCGGCATCAGACAAAGTTAAAGCCATTGGTTTTTCTATTATAATATGCTTTTTGTATTTTATTATATCCTTAAAAACTTCAGCATGTTTTCCGCTCTCTACTAATATATTAACTATATCAACATTTTCGTTTTCTAACATTTTATGGTAATCGGTATACCAGGGTATATTATTCTCTTCACCTTTTTTCTTTGCCTTCTCTTTTTTTATATCACAAACTGCCTCTAATTTAGCATTTTCAATTTTATTTATAGCATTTATATGTTTATAAGATATATGTCCACAGCCTATTAAGGCAAATTTATATTTTTTCATTTCTATTATTTCCCCACAGAAAAATATCTAAAACCATTCTCTTTTTCTATGATTTCTTTGGAATATATATTTCGTAAATCAAATATATAATTATCTTTCATAATTTCTTTAATCTTCATAAAATCTAATCTTCTAAATTGATTCCATTCTGTAATGATTACCAGGGCATCTGCTTTCTCTATTGCTTCATATTCATCTTTACAAAATACTATTCCTTCTAAATGCTTTAATTTTCCTCTTGCTTCCTCTATTGCCTGGGGATCAAAAGCCTTTATCTTTGCCCCTCTTTGATATAATTCTTCAATAATAACCATTGAGGGAGCTTCTCTAATATTATCAGTCTCTGGTTTGAAGGCTAAACCAAGAATAGCAATAGTTTTACCTTCAACATTTCCCATCGACTTTTCAATCTTTTCTACCATTTTAAGCTTTTGATTTTGGTTAGCTTTTATGGTAGATTCTATTAAAGTTATAGGAGAATTATTTTCTCTTCCTATCTTTGCTAAGGCTTTGGTATCTTTGGGGAAACAACTTCCTCCATATCCCGGTCCACAATGTAAAAACTTAGGAGATATCCTACCATCTCTCCCCATAGCACTGGTAACCACTTGAATATCAGCTCCTATTTTTTCACATAAATTGGCTATTTCATTTACATAACTTATCTTCAAAGCCAAAAAGGCATTAGAGGCATATTTTATCATCTCTGCAGTTTCTATATTAGTAATTATAAAAGGAATATCATTTAGCTTTAATACCCGGTATACTTCTTTCATAATTTCTATTGCCTTTTTACTTTCACTTCCTATTACTATTCTATCAGGATGCATAAAATCATATAATGCCTTCCCCTCTCTTAAGAATTCCGGGTTAGAAACTACATCAAATTTATGATTTACCTTTCTATCTTTTAGAATATTCTGAATTATCTCTTTTACTTTTTTGCCTGTTCCAATGGGGACAGTAGATTTATCCACCACTACTTTATAATCATTCATATGAGAAGCGATATCTTTTGCCACTTCAAAGATATATTTTAAATCTGCATTGCCATCTTCTTTTTCCGGAGTTCCCACGGTTATAAAAATTACTTCACTATGAGAAACGGCATACTTTATATCAGCGGTAAATTCTATTCTTTTATAATGCCTATTTCTTTCTATTATTTCTTTTAATCCTGGTTCATAAATAGGCAATTGGCCTTTATTTAGAATATTAATCTTTTCTTTATCATTATCTACGCAAATTATGTTATTACCAAAATCTGCCAAACATACTCCGGTTACTAAACCGACGTAGCCGGAACCGATTATTGATATTTTCATGATGTCTCCTCGTTTACACTAATTTTACTAAAAATATATATTATAAATGATTTATTATAAAAACTAATATTTTATAAAAGGTTTTATTAATCGACCTATTGTTATTATATATTTCATTATTGTTTTTTCATTCGGATAATCTAAATGTGATTTCGGTTTCTCCTACATTATTGTTTCAAATTCCTCTTTAGAAAAACCCAATTTGCCTAATACATATTTTTTATCTTTTTCTAATAGTTGCGGTGGATATGGATCTTTTTTCAATTCTTCTAATGCATCTTTTCGAGTAATTTGACCTGAACAAATTAAGTTAGAAAGATGGGCTCTTCTTTTATCAATTCCAAATTTTTTTGGCAGAATATATCCCTGGTAAAATCGTGTAAATATCGATTCATAATGCTTTCCACCATAATCTTCCCAATTTAACTTTTCTTTAAGTATGTCCTTGGCTTTAACTTTATTATAATCTATGTAATTAAGAATGTTTATTTTACTTACCCTTTTAGAAATTAAATCATTCCATTTATCTTGTAATGTATTTATAAATAAAATATTTTTTATTTCTCGTGTACCATATTTTTTTTGAATTGCCATAATGTTTCTTACATCTGTTTTAGTATAATTACAAGATTTTGGCATTATTGATTCAGTAGCAATATTCATTCCATACAATTGATATTTTATATTCTTCTTTAAGGCAAGGTTATAAATAAAACTAAAAATTGCACTATCCGTTAGAACTTCAATATCTATAACTGATGCTTTAAAATAAGATCTCTGCAAATCTTTAAATTCTTCCCAATCAACCTGATGTCTATAAAAATCTAATCCTAAACTATTAACAATATTTTTTATATTTCTATCTGCACTCTCTGAATTCCATCCATTATCAACATGAACTGCAAAAGGACTTAATTTATATTTATTAGCAAGATAAGCAACATATGAACTATCAACTCCACCACTTAGACCCATGATACAATCATATTTTTTACCCTTACCTTATTCTTTAATTTTTGATATTATCTTTTCCAGCTCAACTTTTCTTTTTGAAATAGGGATCATATTTTTTCTAATTATATCATCATATTTTCTGCAATGATTACAAACACCATTTTCATCAAATTCTATATCAGGATCCATAGTATCCATAACACATCTTTTACATATTTGATATTCTCTATACATAATAACTCATTTAGTAACCAATGTTTCTTCAATTTGGATAATAATATTAAAATATCTAATTCAAAAAAATATGAATATTATAAATTAAGAATTTAATTTATATTCGGTTTTTAACTTTTCATATAATTTACATAATTTCTTTTCTTCATTCCCCCAATTATATTTTTCTTCTACTGCTTTTCTTCCATTTTCTCCAAATTTTTTTGCTAATTCGCTATTTTTAAAAAGTTTAACAACTATTTTTGCCATTTCACTATAATCACCTGAAGGGAAAACTATTCCACAATTATATTCTTTAACAACTCTTTCTAAAGGCTTACAATTTGTTACTAATACAGGTTTTTTTAATGCCATGTACTGAAATAATTTATGTGGAATGGTTGTGTTTGTGTGACCACTCGCATGATGTGGCACCAGGCAAACATCACTTAAGGCGATGTAAGAAGGAACTAAACTGAAATCAACCCAGCCAGTAAATTCAACATTATTTCTAACTTTTAATTCTTTGCACAATTTATTTAACCTTTCTTTATATTCTTTTGGACCTCTACCAACCAATAACAATTTAGCATTTGGTATCTCTTCTAAAACCTTAGGCATTGATCTTATTGCTATGTCTATACCTCTGTGCGTACCAAAACCACCTATATAGGAAATAATAAAATTATTTTTATATTTTGTAACTAAGTTCTCGTCTATTTTTAAATTGTAAAATTCTTCTAAATCTTCAACATTCATCAACACTGTAATCTTTTCTGAAGGTATTTTACAATCATTAATGTAATGTACTTTTGATTCATCAACTACAGTAATTATTTCATCAACATGGTTAAGAGTGCTTTTTTCATATATCTTCCATCTCCATATTGGTAAGATTGAATTAAAAAGTCTGTTTTTTAAAGGAATTTTAATTTTTCTCCAGGCTCTTATCCCTTCAGGAAAGTTTTCGTGTAAGTCAGCAATTATAGGAATATTCAATTTCTTCGAAATAATTACTGCACTTTTCACTAATAGTAAATCATGAACATGGATTATATCTATTTTATATTGTTTTGCAATGTACTCTAAATTTTTCTCCCAAAAAATATTCTCAAAAAATAAATTAAACCAAAAAAAACTCCATGCCTTATTAATAAAACTCTTAGGAGAGGAAATACGAATAACATTTATACCATTAATATTTTCCCTAGAAGGCATCCCTATTTTCCCCAAAGAAAGAAGATATATATTATGTCCTGCTCTAATTAATGATCTTGCCTCTTTTTCAACACGAATATCTGGTGGAAAATATCTCTTTAGTATCATACATATATTCATATAATACCCCTTATTTATAATATTCTAAATTTTAATATGCTTCATAATAATTTCTTAATTTTTGTATTTCAATTATATTAAATAGTAATAAATAGTAATAAATAAAAAATATTCCCCTTATACATATTCTTTTCAAGGTAAATCGTTTAACCCCGTTATAACCTTTAAATAAGGTAATTTTTTATGTTAAAATTAAAGTATTTCACCCTCTTTTTTATTACCCCACTCCCAAACAATAAACTTTAAATCCACTCTGCTTCCAAAGAGTATGATCTACACAAAATCGAGTATCAAAAAGCACTTTATTTCTCATTAATTTTCCAATTTCTGCTGGATGTAAACAGTGAAATTCATCGTGATTTGTTAAAATAACCGCACAGTCAGATTTGTCAAAAGCCTCTTTCAAAGACGAAAGTTCATATTTAAATTCCCGCACATGGGGATCATAAATGGAATATTTTATTCCGATTTTCTCTAACCCTGCTATTATTTTCACAGCCGGACTTTCTCTCGTATCATCAATATTTCCTTTATAAGTAACCCCTAAAATAGCAATCTTGGGATTATCAATTTCCCCTACTATTTTCCTAATATGTGTTATTGTATATTCTGGCATACTATCATTTATCTTTCTACTAAGAGTAATAATTTCAGTATCTGCTGGATATTTTTCAATAATAAACCAAGGGTCTACGGCAATACAATGTCCACCTACTCCTGGACCGGGAGTATGAAGATTAACCCGGGGATGCAAATTTGCTAATCTGATAACTTCCCAAGCACTAATTCCCATTTTTTCACAAATTTTAGCCAGTTCATTCGCCAAAGCAATATTGACATCTCGATAAGTATTTTCCATCAATTTCACCATTTCAGCAGTAGTAGAATCAGTTATACAAATATTACCCTCTATAAACACCTTATAAAATTGAGCTGCTTTCTCGGCAGATTGTTTATCTACACCTCCAATTATTCTATCATTTTGAATAAGTTCTTTAAGAGTACATCCTGGCAAAACTCGCTCAGGACAATGAGCTAAATAATAATCTTTACCAGCTTTAAGATTAAATGATTTAAATATTGGCTCTAATACATCTCTACAAGTCCCCGGTGGTGAAGTAGACTCTAAGATTACCAAATTTTCTTTACAAATTAACGGAGCAATATTTTTCGCTGCTAATTTTATATAATTCAAATCAGCTTTTTTCTCTTTAGTAAAAGGAGTAGGAACTGCAATGATAAAAATATCTGCTGGTTCGGGTTCAGTTGCCGCTTTTAATTTGCCAGATTTTATAGCCGCCTGTACTAAAGTATGGAGACCTGGCTCCTCAATATGTATACCACCGTTATTAATAATTTTCACTATCTCTGAATTAATATCTACTCCTAATACATCAAATCCATGAGTTGCCAACATACTAGCAGTAGGAAGTCCAATATAACCTAATCCCATTACGCATATTTTTTCCATTTTTTACCTCGTTCTATTGTAAAATAGTAAAAATTTCATTAATTAAGTATTTAAACTTTTCTCCATCTCAAAACTCATCTTGGTAACCTCAAATATTTCTTCAGCAGGAATAGGTGATTTCCCTCCACTTTTAATAGCTTCAAAAAATCTTTTAATCTCCTCAGAATGCTCTTTGTTCTGTCGTAAAAGTCTCATTATTTTAAATCCTAACCTGCCAAGCTTTTGCTAATTTAAAATTATCCAAAACTAAATTACATTTTTCATAAAAACTTATAAATACTTTTTTAGAAAAAGATTTTATCAATTAGCCAAACAAGATTTTTCCATAAATTTTTTTAGCCACTTCAAGGATTCTATAGACAAATTTAAAATGATTATCGTATTAAATAATTGCAAACATTCCATTCATTCTAATAGATAATTGATCAATATTCTCTTCTTCGTGAATATAAACGCCTCAAATATGATAAAAAATTAATATTTTTAATTTTTTCTTTTAATAAAGTGTACTTAAGAAATAATTTAGCTCATCAATGCTATCTTGAGAATTATTAAATCAAGCATTGCTAAAAAATCTTTTAATAAATTTTTTAATATAATTCTTACTAAATATCATAATAATATAAGCAAAATACACCAAGTACCATTTCCATTTTTTTAATTTCCACGCTTTGGTCAATACTTTTTCTTCTTGTTCGTAATCAGATAATTTATTATTTAAATCATCTCTACATTTTAATATAACGCCTGTACTGTATTTTTTGCATACAATATACATATATTTAGGAAATTCTTTTTGAATATTATCCCATGCATTTGTAAACAACTGTGTATCCTTGCCTGTAATAACTATTGCTCCATTATTTTCTAAAAAATTCATTATTTCCTTCAACTGTTCAATAGATTTATTTCCAAACATATCAACTCTAAAAAGTATAAGATCGAAAGACATATGTCCAATGAATGATTTTTTCAAACGTTTAAATGCCGTGTATTTATCGCCAGTTACAAATTGAGCAAATCCCCTAAAATTATTTCTTTGCAATAAAGATGAAGAAAATCGGGGTAAATGATCAAATTTATTTCCTTCGTGTGAATTAAATTCATCTATTCCATATATTTCAACACTATGATTTATAGATGCAATAAGAGCAGATGTGTACCCTTTTCTAATTCCAAATTCTAAATATTTTCTTGGTAGATAATTTTTAGTATACCAGAACAATGGATACAAACATGACCATTCATTTTTAAGTTTAATTCTCCTGAGTAATAATAAATTATGTAATATATACTTATCAATTGAGGTATCAGCTAAATAAGATAATATGACTTTTCTATTTTTATGAATAATTTTACTTTCATTATTAAATAAATTCTTTTTCCGCCCTTGCGTACAAGATGTCTTCTGGATTTCAAGTGCATAGTTTTTAAGCCCCCAGTTTGGATTTTTTATCTCTGTAAGAAAAGGAATAATTTTAGGAACATTATTTTTGATAGATTTTCTTTCCTCTGGTTTTTGCTGCATATCATATACAAAAATTCCAAAATAATTTAACTCAATATTTCGATAAAATTGATTGATTCTTAATCCTAACTCAACATCATTTCCTCCCCAATCTTTGAATTTTTCATTCAAACCTTTCATCTTTTTCCAAATATAATCACACATCAAAATTGCTCCTACTCCGCCAGTGAATCCAGGAGTATCCTTACGATAATTTAAGTATTTGTTATGTAATTGTAAATAGCGGTTCCATTCATACAAAGAAGGTTTTTTTTCAACAATCTGCCAAGGAATCAATTTTCTACCTATAGTCATCATAGTTTTATTAATATCAAATACAGTATCATTTTTTTTATCTAATAAAAAGAATAAATTGTTTAGTGAAGTCACGCTAAAAAGAATATCGGCTGACATAACTAATATAAATTCACCCTCTGCTCTTCTAATTCCAACATTTGGTGCAATCGAACTATTAAACTGTCTATTATTCGGATTATATTTTGATGCTATTTCTGGAGGGACATAAATAAATTTACATACTTCGTTTATTTCTTTAGCAATACAAATTTCTTGTGCTAAAGGAATTTCACTATTCCAATCAACTATAATAACTTCTATATCTTTGAGTCTTCCAATTTTTTTAGCATTTCTGCATAAATAATTAATTGTAGTTGTAAGTCTATATTTAAAATCCCCCAAATAATTATCGTTTCTCCCAGATAGTATAAATGAAATTAAATGTTTCTGTTTATTTTTCTTCATTTTATGAACCATCCTTAAATTCGCCAACCCTATTAAAATCTACCCGTTCTAACTTGCGATTCCAACATCTAATACAAACAATCATTCTGTTTTTTGTCCATGTATAATATTGCAGTTATGCCCGAATTTAATGAAGCAACTTCCATATCACCCATAAAATATTACCCTTATCTAAATATAGCTAAGTTATTTCCTTATTGAGTTATTATTATTTGTATCTTCTTGAAAGGCTAGGTTCTGTATACCTGCTTGCTTTCTATCAATTCTTAAAAGCAAACCGAAATACATTTGACGCTCTTCTTTAGTAGTGCAAATGGTAAGATAAATAACAGCAAAAATAATTATGACCATAGCACCTTTAAATCCTAAATAGAATAAATTATTATTCGGAAACAAATCTTTTATAAATATCCATGTTATCACTCCTGTAGGTATGCCTGCTAAAAAAGGCGGTAGAACGCCTGACAGAAAAAACTTTTTTACCCGAAGTCCCGTATACTTATATACCATTAAGGGACCAAGCCAAGAAGCTGTGCATAAATGTGCAATTAATGTCCCTAATGCTACCCCTATCAAACCTATTTTCTGAGCCATGATGATGGATAACATAAGATTTAACACAGCCATAACTACATTTGAATACATAATTTCCTTATTTTTACCAATACCTTGTAAAATCGCACCCGCAGGGCCTGCGAAGGCGTGCAAGAAGTTGATAAAAATAAGTACCAGAAGTACACTTGTACCCACGTAATTTTCTTCCCCTACCCAAAGATTGATAAAGGAGTGTCCAAAAATTGCAATGAAAACTGCAAATGGTACAAAAATAGCTACGGATATCTTTACTGTCTTTAGAAATAAAGATCTCAGACTATTAATATCTTTCAATGTGTATAACTTAGTAAAGGTTGGGAAAATTGCGTACGGAATTTTCATGATCAAAGTTGTCACGGTAAAACATAGATGGTATGCAACTGAATATGGTGTCACTAGTGAAACAAGGAGTAAGGCACCAATAACAATATTATCTGTCTTAAAGCAAATTTGAGTTGTTAAACCTAAGACAAAAGAACGGATACTATACGGAACAATTTCTTTAAATATCTTAAAATCTACTAGTCTTGGATGGATTATAATTCCATAATTACTATGATGAATGAAGAGCAAATACAAAACCGATACAATCAATATACTTAAAAGAGATGCAATAGCTAAGCCTATTATACCAAAACCCAAGCGTAATAACGTTATAACCAACAAAGCGTTAGCTATCCCCTGAATTATGCTATACGTATTCCGAATGTCTACTCTTTGATAGCCATAAATTATATTGCCAAAAATATTTCCTAACAATCCCAATACAAGATTCAATCCCATAATTAAGAAAACTATCTTTCCCACAGACACTAAATCCCCTGTTAAGTTAAAAATGTGTGGTAAAAAAGGAGTTAATCCAGCACAAATCAAAATAATAAAAATTCCTATAAGGATAAAAACTACCAAAATGGAGGAAATAGTTTTGTTTAGAATCTCCTGTTCGTTTCTGGCATGATATTCTGCAGTATATTTGATAGTTGCCGTGCTCATTCCAAAATTAAATAAACCTAGATAACCTACAGCAGACCCTAGTGTAACCCACAAACCATATACATATTGACCGAGATATCTAATTTTAATTGGGGTTAACAAAAAACTAAAAATAATACCTACAAACATTTGGAGATAACTAATCCAAATTCCTCGAATAATATATCTCTTTTCTATCATTTTAATCCCTCACCATCATTACCATTATTATATTTTTTACTAATTTATACCAATCCAATTTATTACCCGCCTCATAAAGAGATAAATAAGTCTAAAGATTGATCGCAATTACTTGCTTAATGGACCCTAATGACCTTCTAATTAAGATAAAAAAAACTTACTCCCATTAATAATTGGAATAATAATACTAACCAGTGGATTATCTGCAATACTTTCTTTTATTTTTATCAACGAATAAAGTATCATCCTTCATTTTCATCTTCGCAAACAGTTCTCTCTCAATTAAATAACAGATAATATGCCCAATCATAATGTGAGATTCTTGAATGTGCGGAGTGTCCTCGGAAGGTATGGTTAACAGATAATCAACGTTTTTATCCCCTTCTAATTTTCCTCCAGAGGCTCCTGTAAAAGCAATTGTTATCGCTCCACGGCGTTTTGCTTCTTTAATACCATTAATTACATTATTCGAATTGCCA
>Ga0209979_1000890_pt1 | contig 36038 bp, 34 predicted proteins | sample AnhtaG_FD_183114 | JGI IMG/M metagenome (GOLD analysis project Ga0209979, IMG submission 183114) | Deep subsurface microbial communities from Anholt, Denmark to uncover new lineages of life (NeLLi) - Anholt_01485 metaG (SPAdes) (version 2) | ecosystem: Environmental > Aquatic > Marine > Oceanic... | reverse complement strand
CATCGGCATCGACGAAGAAGACCCACCGGCCCTGGGCTAACTCCAACGCAGCATTCCTCTGGCAGGGGTAGTTATCAAAAGGGCGCGTCTCCACCCGCGCCCCCATCTCCTGAGCCAGAGCCACCGTAGCGTCTTCGCTTCCAGAATCGAGGACTAGAACCTCATCAGCCCAACTTAAACTCCGCAAGCAATCGACGATGTTCCTCTCCTCGTCCCGGGTGAGGACGATGGCCGAGAGGTGAGGGTTCATGACAACTCCAGTACCTGCCGGTAGGCATCCAACCGCTTCTCCAACTTCCCTTCTGCGACCTTACCCTGACGGGCCTCCCGGCGGGCTTTCAACATCTCTCGTCGCACCCCCAGCCCTACGATGAGGCGGGCCATAACTCTGAAGGCTGGGCCATAATGCTTCTCGTAGAGCCGGTACCGGCTCCTATGGAGTTCCACATACATCGCTTCCCGAAACTGCCCCGTGCTCTTGCCCACATAATGGACGATCTCCGCCTGTGGCAAACAAAATATCTCCCACCCCATCTTCTTCATCCTCATGCACCAGTCTATCTCCTCACAATACATGAAGAACCCCTCATCCAAGGGGCCCACCTGGTCTACCGTCTCGCGACGCACCATCATCGCCGCCCCCAAGGGGTGGTCAACCGCGAAAGGCTCGCCAGCCTCGTAGAGGGCTTTTGGATAACGGCCGTTGAGGCGGGAGTCGATGAAGCGATGGTTAAGGGGGAAGAAATCCAAGAAGATCATGAGAAGAGTGGGAAAAGAGAAAGCGGAATGTTGGAGTCGGCCGTCAGAGTAGAGGAGTTTGGGGCCCACCAGGCTCACTCGGGGATGGGAAACTAAGAATTGAAACATGAGTTGAAGGGCCTCGCCCTGCACCAGGGTATCGGGGTTCAGGAGCAGAAGGTAGTTCCCCTTGCTTTCCTTGAGGCCTTGGTTATTGGCCGCGGCGAAGCCCAGGTTCTCCTCATTGGCTAGGAGTTGAACCTGGGGAAACCGCTTTAGCACCATCTCCACCGTCCGATCCCTAGAGGCGTTATCGACCACGATGACCTCGTATCCGAGAGCAGAGGAGGCGAGATTGGCGAGGAGGGAATCGAGACAGAGAGCCAGAAGTTCCCTGGTGTTATGACTGACGATGATGACAGAGAGGTCCATCTCAGAAACCTATAGAGACTTCCGTGGGGTGTAGATAGTCGTTGACGATCCGCACCCCTTCGTGGATCAAGCCCACCCAGAAGTGGGGGCCTGTCCTGGGTGGCGGTTCGTCTATGATGATACCGCCGGTGACCGTCACTCGCTGGCCCGGGAGAAGGTAGAGGTGGCGTTGGCCATCGATGATCCGGGCCTCCAGTTCGGCATCATCGCCCAACTGCCAACGGTATGGATACCGTCGCCCGAAACTATTCCCCTCGAAATCCACCCCCACTCGGAAGGAGCCATCCGATTCATGATACCCCAGGGTGTTGAAGTTCTGGGTAGCCAGATAGGTAGTCGCCGGGGGCGGCCCCTCGGTTCTTATGGGCACCGCTCCCACGTTCTCTACGGTGGCCCTAAAATAGAGAGTCCCCCCCAAAGGCACTATCGTGGGCCAGAACTCCACAAACTTCACCTCAGCCAGGGGGATACCCCCCTCCTCGATGGCCAGGGGGGCCTCCACTCTGACCGAGTTCCCTACCGCATCGGTGGCCACGGCCACCACACTGTATCTTCCGTCAGGCGGCGGAGGAGCCCCCCTATCGATGCCCCCATCGTAGTCGTACTCGATTATGCCCGGCTCCAGTTCCACCTTGCTAGGACCGATCAAGGGAGCCGACTCCTCCTCCACCCCCCACATCAACTTGGGTACCCCGGCCGGGTATCTACGATCCTCGGTGTCGAGGAGATATACCTCCACCTTGGCTCTCTCCGCAAGGCGAAAAACGATGGCCACCCGATCCCCTATCCCGTCTCGGTTGGGGGTAAAAGAATCGGGAAAGACGGTGAAATCCAAGAGTTCTGGAGGTGAGGTGTCGGCCCCACTGATAGTGAGTTCCCCTTCCACCCTCTCGGTCACCCCCCTAGAGTCATCGGTCACCTCTACAACATAGGTGTAGACGCCGTCGGCCAGCATACGCCCCTCGATCGTCCCTCCAAAGTAGACCTGGTACTCCCCGGGGGAACGGCGGTTCCCCTGTCGGAAGTAATACTTTTCCCCCTGGCTATCTACGAAATAGATATCCAGATGCGAGGGACGGGAGATGGAATAGTTGATCTGGGTGACATCGTCCACCCCATCGGCGTTGGGAGATATCACCTGGGGGGCCGCCTCCACCCCATAGAGAAGGGCACGATTCATACAACCGACCACTACCACTACCAGGCCCACCGCTATCCCCATAAGATAAAGGCGAGTTTTCAAAGCACCCTCCCTCCTAGAACTCTATCAAAAGGCCCTCCCCTAGTCAAACTAGGGGGCCATTACCTGAATTCTGGTGGGCAAGACTAGGCGATTGTCCAATACCCTGCCTTCCACATCCAAAGCCGGGAGCCTCTCTCCGGCAGAGGCATCGTACATACCCACCTCGAGGAGATACTCCCCTGGTGGGGCGTCGGCCTCCACGACCAACTCGTACTCATCGATGATGAACTCCCCAGGCACCCAACCGGTGGTGGGACGCGCCCCTCCTGCGGGGAGGCTATCCTTTTGGCCCCGGACCTGGTTTTCACTATCCAGGAGATGAGCGAAAACGGTGTAGGACCTATCCATAGGGGCCAGAGCCTGCCAGTAGAGAACGAGTACGAAACTATCGCTGGGGCGCACGCTATCCGCCGTTAGGTCATAACCCATGAGGCTAACTAACCCTCCTAGGCTTCCCTCTAGTAGAGTGTATTGCGGAGAGGGCGGCTCAAAGAGCCGTTCCGTCTCCTGAACCTCAAGAGAAAAGAGGGGAACGGTGCCCCTGATAACGCCTCTTGGGTCAAGGAGGGTCACTCTCATCTCCGCCCTCCCAGGGCTGGGCGGCAAAGGCCAAACGGGGATGGTATAGTCGTACTGACCCCTTATCACCTCACCAGGCTGCCAACGGGAGGTGGGATAGCCTTCCGTACCCAGACGGTATCTGAGCCCGCTTTCTATTAACTGGCCCTGGGCATCTATCAGTTGAAGGACAATACTGCAATCCTTCACCCCATCAGATAGAGCGCGCCAGAAAAGGGTGAAACCGATGGTGTCGCCTGGCTGGACCGGCCTCTCCTCCCAGTTGTAGCCCAGAAGTTCGAGATCATCAAAGGTCACCTCAAGAGGGCGCTGAATCTCCCCCTCTACCTCGTCATAGGAGGTAATCACTTCCGATATGGGAACCTCCACCGTGCCGATGATCTGGCTTTTCCCTAAGGGCGTCCCTTTCTCGTTCAAGACATCTAAGCCTCTGGGATCTTCCTCGGTATAGACGCCCAGTTCTAACCGATATTCGCCTGGTGGCGTGCCAGGGAGCGTCTCGATCGTGTGTTGGCCAAAGAGTTTCTCGCCCGGAGGCCACCGCATAGTGGGGTACCAGTAACTGGCTGGCCGGGCATCGACCCGCCCCCAGTAGTGGCCTTCCTCGTCGCGCACGCGAAGGAACACCTTGTAATCCTCGGTCAATTCTTTCAACCCCTGCCAGTAGAGGATCACCTCAACTTCCCTGTTCGCCCCCTTTTTCTCTACAGGAACCCGGGGGGCCGGCAGGCTATACCCCAAAAGCCTGATCTCATCCCCGAAGTTCACGCTCACCGGATATTCGATACGGGGCTGGCTAGAGAAGCGCACATCAGCCGGCAAGGCGTAATGATAGAGTTTCAGACCCCAGAAACCACCTTCGAAAGGTAGAAGTTTCCCCTCCTCCCCCAGCATCATGGTGAGAAAGCCGTTGGGATCTACTACCTCGTCCTGCCAGAGGAGGAGCCATACCCCTTCCTTTCCCGCCAGTATGTGATTCAAATCGTCGGCCACGCTGTAATTGAGAACCCGTTCCGTAGAGAGGGTGGGCTCATCTGGGATGGGATACCAGTTGGTCTGCTCGTAGTAGTAGGTGAAGACGGGGAAGAGATGACCAGAGGTGAGGATGACCACCTCGTTATCCTGGATATGAGTCTGAATGTGGCGGGCTGCGCTGCGAAAATCGTCCTTAGTGAACTTGATATCGAAATAGGCGTTAAAGTCGCTGTAGGCCGAGGTGACCAGGAGGAAACAGAGAGAGGCCAAACCCAAGGAGAAAGGCAACCACCGCCAACTTTTGCCCCTCTCCAAGAGGCCAGCCAGCCCTCCGGCCAGGATCAAGAAGAAAGCGGGCGAGGCGAGCATCAGGTAACGAGGGTGGAACTTTGGCCGCTGGTAGGAGATGAGGAAGAGGAGAGCCACGGGGAGAGAGAGATAGAGAAGAAGGAAGAGGAGCCGCCAGAGCGAGCCCATCCCTCCAGCGGTTCTTCTTAAAGCGATGACTACCAGCGCACAGAGGAGCATAGCACCATAGACAATGGCGATAGGCTGGGCCCTGGACTCTAGGATCGTGTGGCCGGTGCTGAAAAGGATGAGCGTTTTGCGGACGACTTCAGTGAAGACCAACTCCCCTCTCCAATAACTGACATCGGCGGCGTACCGTCGAAGCACAAACCCGCTCCAAGGAAGATAGGCGAGCACCACACTCCCTTGAGAGAGCAGCCCAGCCAAGAGCGTATCACCTTTCCGCTTTACAGCCCACCAAACCAGGAGGAAGAGCACTTGGAAGGCCAACACAAAGAAAGCATAGAAGTGGGAGTAGATGGCCAGGATGTTGACAAAGATGTAGCCCCCCCATAGGAAGCCGGCCTTTCCTTCTAGGGCTCGGAGCAAAAGATAACTCGACAGGAGGCAGAGGAAGGTGACCAGGGTATACATCCTCGCCTCCTGGGAGTACCAGAGGTAAAGGGGAGAGACAGCCAAAAGCATCGCGGCGAGCAAACCAGAAGCGGTGCCCAGGAGCCTCTTCCCCAAAGCGTAGATGAGGGGGAGGGTGAGAAGGCCGGAGACAAGAGAAAAGAAGCGGAGAACGAACTCGCTATCTCCGAAGGAGCCAAGCCATAGATGGAGCAGATAATAGTAAAGGGGGGGGTGGATATCCGATGCCGTGCGGGCCGTGATCTCGCCTAGGCTCAGGCGAGCCAAATAGAGGCTGAACCCCTCATCGTACCAAAGGCTTTGGTGATCGAGACGATAGAGACGCAGGAGGAAAGCCAGAAGAACGATTAACAAAAGCACGACCTTGCTAGGCCCAAGCCTTCCCTTTTCCATAGTTCAAAAATGATAGCACGGCAGAGCCCTTCTGGCAACTGTTTACTTTTAGACGGAGTTGCCCTAAAATGGCTGTTTAGATGCTCACTTATCAAGAGGCTCTAGACTATATCTACAGTTTCATCGATTACGAGAGGACCTCTCTGGAAGGCCCTCACCGCTTCGATCTCTCACGCATCACGGCCCTGCTGGAACTCCTGGGCCAGCCCCACCGGCGATACAAAGCGGTTCACATCGCGGGGACCAAAGGCAAGGGCTCCACCGCGGCCATGATAGAGAGCATCCTGCGAGCCGCGGGGTATAAGACCGGTCTCTTCACCTCCCCCCACCTCCATACCTATAGGGAGCGTATCCAGACCGGGGGGCAACTTATAACCGAGAAGCGATTAGTAGCCCATGTGGAGCGGCTGATCCCCCTAGCGGAACGGTTCTCGGGGCTCACCACCTTCGAGATCACCACCGCACTGGCCTTCTCCTACTTCGCTCACGAGAAAGTGGAGTGGGCCATCCTGGAGACGGGGCTAGGCGGCCGCCTGGATACCACTAACGTCGCTGACCCGGCGGTGGTGGTCATTACCCTCATCGGATACGATCACGTCGATGTGCTGGGGCACAGACTGAGCCAGATAGCGTTCGAGAAGGCGGGGATAATCAAGGAAGGAAGGCCAGTGGTCTCTATGCCCCAGAGACCCACGGCTTTAAGGGTCATCAAGCGGGCCTGCCGAGAGCGGAAGGCACCCCTGACTCTGGTAGGTCGTGATTGGACCTGGGAGAGGAAAGGCTTCGATCTTAAGGGGCAAAGACTCGACCTGCATTGCCACCAGAAGCCCCATGCGGGCTCTTCAACTCTTTGCAGAGACTACGCTAGCCTTTCCCTACCCTTTCTGGGAGCCCATCAGTTAGTGAACGCTACCACCGTCGTGGCTACCGTGGCCGAACTGGCGAGGCAAGGGGTATCCCTCTCTCCCCAGAATGTAGCAGAGGGGTTAAAGACCACCTCCTGGCCGGGGCGACTGGAGGTGCTTAACGAAGAGCCCCTGCTAGTGGTAGATGGAGCCCACAACCTGGAATCGACCGAAGCCTTGGCTCAAGCCCTTAAAGAGTACTTCGGTTTCCAGCGACTGATCCTGGTCTTCGGCGCCTTGCAGGGCCATGACTTCAAAGTCATGTTAAGAGAACTCTTGCCACTGGCAGATCGAGTTTTCGTGACCCGGTCTCTTCACCCCCGGGCTATCGACGCCCAGACCCTGGCTCAGCAATTCAAGGCCCTGGGCCGCCGTTGCCAGATAGAACCCCAGGTGGATGAGGCCCTCTGGAAGGCTCTGAGCCAGGCTGAGGAAGCCGACCTGGTGTGCGCTACCGGCTCCCTCTCCGTAGCGGCCGAGGCCCGAGCGGCCTGGCTGGAAAGCCAGGGGGTAAGTTTCCAGCGGGACCCGCCCCCGACCTGGCAAGTGTCGGGACAGGTCCCGGCCTGATCCGGGGCTTAGCAAGAATTCTTTAAGGAGGGGTCAATGTATTACGTATCTGTTCGTCGCCATTTCGATTCCGCTCATGGTCTGCGGGGCGATGAGGGAAAATGTGAGAAGTTCCACGGCCATCGCTTTGAGGTGGTGGCTCGTGTGGCTGCTAGCCAACTAGACCGCTTGGGGATGGCCTATGATTTCAGAGTCCTGAAGAAGGATTTAGAACCCATCATAGACCGGCTCGATCATACCAACCTCAACGAGACCCCCCCCTTCGATGAGATCAACCCCAGTTCCGAGAACATCGCCCGCTTCATCTACGATGAACTCAAAAAGAGCCTCAAAGTGCGCGTGGAGTCAGTCGAGGTCTGGGAGTCGCCAGACGCCTGGGTCACCTATGAGAAAGGATAGAAGCCTTCAGCAGAGCATCAGAAGTGGACGATTTCCTGGTCACGGGACAAACTATCAAGGCCCTGGCCATGGTGGAGAAGATGCAAGGGGACTGAAATGAGCCTCTCCCCAAGGCTAGTTACTTATCCACCCGGCCAGCATCTTCAAGAGGTTTTCCAGCCTCTTGGGCCATGCTCCATCCTCGAGTGAGAAAGGCACCGTCACCCGATTTCCTCGTTTCCGCGCCCCCTGGGGGAGAACCATCTCCTTCTCCCGGGCCAACTCGATGATGATCCGGCTCTTACCCGTGGATATGGCCTGTACCTCTCCTACCCAGCCCAGGATACGCAGCCGCAGGAGATAGAGAAGGTTCTCCGCCGCTTCCGGGAGGGAACCAAAGCGATCCTGAAGTTCCTCCCTCATCTCCTCCACTTCACGCAGGGTGGTGAACCCTGCCAACCGACGGTAGAGGCCTAGCCGCAGGCTCTCATCCTCAACATACCCTTCAGGAAGGCGAGCCTCCAAAGGCAGATCTATGGAAGGCCACAAAAGGGGAGCGGTCGAGGGCTCGAGGCTCCTCTTCACCAAGGCCCCCTCCTCGATCTCTCGCCCTTCCTTTCCCGTCCCTCGGGATCCCTGTGGAACGGGATCCTTTATGGATAAGGCCTGCACCGCCTGGGCCAGAAGCCGACAGTAGAGATCGAAACCGACCGCGCTGACGTGTCCATGCTGCCTGCTTCCTAGAATATCTCCCGCTCCCCTGATCTCCAAGTCTCTCAGGGCAATCCCGAACCCCGAACCCAACTCGCTAGCCTCCTGGATAGTTTGAAGTCTCCGCCTCGCCTCCTCGCTAAGGTAGCCTTCGTCATATAGAAGATAGGCGTAGGCACGGGAGGAACTCCTGCCCACCCGGCCCCGCAACTGGTAGAGTTGGGCCAGCCCAAACCTATCAGCCCGGTTGACGATAAGGGTATTTACGTTGGGGATATCTATGCCGTTCTCGATGATGGAGGTACAGACCAAGATGTCGTACTGACCATCGGCGAACTCCAGCATGGTGCAAGCCAGTTCTCCTTCATCCATCTGTCCGTGGGCGATGGCTAGGCTAGCCTCTGGCACGATCCTCCCCAGCCGTTTAGCCATCTGGCGAATGCCTCGCACGCGGTTGTGAACAAAATAGATCTGTCCCCCTCGATCCAACTCCCTGAGCACAGCCCGCCGGATGAGAGACTCATCGTAAGGAGAGACCTGGGTCACCACGGGAACCCTCTCCTCCGGAGGGGTGTCGATGGTGCTCATATCCCGCGCCCCGGTCAAAGACATATATAGAGTTCTGGGTATAGGGGTAGCGGTCAAGGTCAAGACGTCGACCTCATGGCGCATCTCTTTGAGCCGCTCCTTGTGAGCCACGCCGAACCGCTGCTCCTCGTCGATGATCAATAGTCCCAGATCCCGGAAGACCACATCCCGAGAGACAAGCCGGTGGGTGCCGATGACGATCTCCAGGGTCCCCTCCCTTAGACGACGAAGGATGGCCGCCTGCTCCCGTGGGGAACGGAAGCGGGAGAGCATCTCCACTTCCACCGGGAAAGTCCGTAGACGACGAGTGAAGGTCTGATAATGCTGCTGGGCTAGGACGGTGGTAGGTACCAATACAGCCACCTGCTTCCCATCCATCACTGCCTTAAAGGCGGCTCGCAAAGCCACCTCCGTCTTCCCGTACCCCACATCGCCGCAGATGAGCCGATCCATGGGCTTTGGCTTCTCCATGTCGGCTTTGGTCTCCTCCAGGGCCTTCAGTTGGTCTTCCGTCTCCTGGTAGGGGAAGGAGGCCTCTAGATCCCTTTGCCAAGGGGTATCTGGGGAGAAAGCATGGCCTTCCACCACCTCTCTGAGGGAATAGAGTGCCAGGAGTTCCTGGGCGATATCTTCCACCGCTCGCTTGGCTCGAGCCTTAACGCGAGCCCAATCGGTGGTCCCCAGACGGTCGATACGCGGCGGCCTATCCCGGGCCCCTACGTATCTTGAGAGGCAGTCCGCCTGGTAGGTGGGCACGTAGAGGCTGTCCCCCGCCGCATACCCCACATGCAGATATTCGCTCTCGAAGCCCTCGGTGGCCAGGGTGACCAGTCCTTTGAAGACGCCGATGCCATGGTCGATATGCACCACATAGTCGCCCTCCCTCACATCAGCGAAGAAACTCTCCCTTGCCCAAGGCCTGGGCCGGGCAGGACGACGGGGCTTTGGCTTCGCCCAGCCGAAGATCTCGGCATCGGTAAGGAGGACTAGATGGCCCTTAATCTGCCAGCCTCGACTCAGGCCCCCTTGAACCAGAACCAACGCTTTTGGAGGAGGCGTTTCTGTCACCCCCTCGCTAGGAACCAAGGGGGTTCCCCACTCGCTATATGTCTCCGCTAAGCGGGGGGCCTGTCGCGAAACCAGGATCACACGCCTTTTTTGCTCCAACGTATCGATTACCAGTTCCTCCAGAAGCCCCCCGTAGGAAGGGGAAGGAGCGAAAGAGGAAGTGAGTTCTGACTCCTTCCCAAGGCGAAATTCCAGAGAGGGGCACAATAGGCGTTCTTGAATCTCCTCTTTAGTGAAGCAGGGCGACTCCATCCAGGCTGGCAGTTCCTTCCTCGCCTCCAGAGCCTGGCGGAGATCCTCCATCTCGCCTTCCAAGTCGGATAGGGCCCGCTCGATCCCCAAAGGGTCATCTAAGATGATAAGCGCCTGGGGGAGATGATCGAGGAGGCTACCCGGCTGCTCATAAAGAAGGGGGAGATAGAACTCTAGACGAGGAAAGACCTCGCCCCGGGAGAGAGTGACCAGTTCTTGGCTCCACTCCTCTGCCGCTTGGGGGTTAAAGGAAGAAAGGTCATACCCTCGCAGCCGACCGCCATCCCCAGGCAAGGCTTCTCGAGCCACAGTTATAGTAACCGAGGAGGGGCGGCGCCTTGAGCGTTGGGTAGCCGGATCGAAGGTGCGCAGAGATTCGATCTCCTCCCCCGAAAACTCTATCCGCACCGGTTCGACGCTGCCCGGAGGGAAGATGTCGATTATCCCCCCTCGGACGCTGAAGGTTCCCGGCTCCTCAACGATGCTTACCGGCTTATAGGCCAAACGGAGCCAGGAGGAAAGGAGCCTCTCTCTAGACACCTCTTGCCCTAGGCTGAGCCGGTGCACGCCGTTAAGAAAAGCATATCGCGGGATCGTCTTTTGGGCTAACCCCCGAGCCGTGGTTACGAGAACGGGAGCGCAACCCTCACCCCAACCCCCATCGCTTACCATTGCGGCCAAAGCCTCCAGCCGCTCCTGGATCGTCTCCCTATCCCAAGGGATCCTCTCATAAGGGAGAACATCGGGCTCCCTGAAGAGGTAGATCCCAGGCTCAGGGGACCAAACTCGAAGTTGATCGTAGAACTCCTGAGCCCGATCTCGCCGAGGGGCAACTACCAGAAGGGGAACCGCAAGGTGTCTCCTGAGAGCGGCGACGAAATAAGGGCGGGCCGCCTCAGGGATGGCGAGAGGAGAAAGTGGTTTCCCCTCAACCAAACCGCTCAAGAAGTGGCTATAGCCTGGTAACCTATCGACCAAAGATAGAAGGCCCGATAGTTTCAACTCCCCTCCTGGTTGAACCGTTCCCTGGCCTTCGAGAGCCCTTCCCTAATTATGCACTCTACGGCATCGGCGATCCTGGCGTAACTCTTTTCCATCATAACCCGCTCCTCCGCGGCGAACGGGCTCAAAACGTACTCTTGGGGGTCCTCCTCTTTTCGCCCTATCCCCACCCGCAGCCGAGGGATCTCCGGGCCAAGAAGATCGATGATGGAGACCATCCCCTTATGTCCCCCGGCGCCACCCTGCTCCCGAATCCGGATTCTGCCCCGGGGGAGATCCAGATCGTCGTAGATGATGAGAAGGCGATCTAAGGGCAGCCCGTAACCCCTAAGCAGAGGGGCCACCACATCGCCACTTCTGTTCACATAGGTGAGGGGCTTCAAGAGAGCCACCCGGTGACCTTCTATCTCCCCTCCAGCCAAAAGGCCCTGTAGCTGCGCCTTCCGGAACGATAGATGGTGGCGCCTCGCTAGATGATCCAACGCCTGGAAGCCCACGTTATGACGGGTAGCAGCGTACCGCTCTCCGGGGTTTCCCAACCCTACGATGAGCCACTGGGGCCTTTTGAAGAGTAGCCTTCGCAACCTCTCCATCTATGCTCAACACCTCTAGGGGCTAGCCCGGACGACCAGCCCCTACAAGATCACTTATCTTCCTGACCCCAAAAGAAGGTCAGATGAGACGCTTTATCAGATTCACGATGATTAGGAAGGCGAAGAGGGCACCAGCCACCAAAGCCCCGAAGAGGACAGAGTTGAAGACGATGCCCATATCGGGGAGGGTTATACTGGACGGCACTTCCGGCAGGGAGGTCCGAGTAGCCACCAGGCTCGGTGTGGGGGTGAAACGAACCACTGTAGGCTGGACGACTACCACCGTAGGGGTGATTAGCACCACTGTGGGCGTAGGGGTGGGGGTCTCGGTAGGGGTAGGGGTAACGGTCGGCTCGGCGTTGACCACTACCACCTGACGAGGAGGCGTCTGCTCGTAGTTACCGTCTTCATAAACAACCCTCAGATGCAGATTATAAGTCCCATCGGGCACGGTCGTCGTGTCCCACTCTCCCAAGTGGCCGTCTCTCACCTCCCGCTCCGAATAGGTGATCTGATGCCAATCCTGGGGCTGGCTGAGGGGGGCATAATAGATCATGTACTTCCAAAAGATGGAAGGGCCACCCAGGTAGGCGCTCCCTCTGATCGGTGTCGTGCCTCTCAACCGGGCGTTGGCCACGGGAGAGGTGATCTCCCAAGTAGGCTCTTGCGGGAGCGGATAAACAGGAGGCGCTGCCTGCAACAGCATAGTAGATTGGACGAACAGGAGCAAGAGAAGCAGAGGTACGGATAACGACTTTCTCATATTTGAAAGTTTAACATAGAAGGCGTGTTGGAGCAACCTCGAGAAGGGCTGTGTCCATCTTTGCACATCCCCAGCCCACTACGCCTCCCACTTCTTGATCAGTAGGCTGCCGTTCTGGCCGCCGATACCAAAGGCGTTGATCAACCCCACATCTACACGGGCTGGCCGAGCCAGATGGGGGACATAATCCAGGTCGCACTCCGGATCGGGGGTCTCCAAATTTATGGTGGGCGGAAGGAGGCTATCCTCCATGGCCTTCACCGTAGCGATGATAGAGATAGAACCCGCGGCTCCCAACATATGGCCCACCATCGATTTGTTGGAACTGATGGGCACACCATAAGCACCCTGGCCAAAGACCGCCTTTATCGCCTTGGTCTCCGAGACATCGTTTAGAACCGTGCCTGTGCCATGGCTGGCGATATAATCGACCTCAGAGGGGCTCATTCCCGCCCCCTGGATGGCTAGGCTCATCGCCCGCGCCGCCCCATCTCCATCGGGATCCGGAGCAGCGATATGGTAGGCGTCCTCCGTGAAACCGTAGCCCAAAACCTCGGCATAGATACGTGCCCCTCGCTTGGCGGCGTGCTCTAGAGTCTCCAACACCAGGACCGCCGCCCCTTCCCCCATCACCGTCCCATCGCGCTGAGCGTCGAAGGGACGGCAGGCTTTCTCTGGCTCCTCGTTTCGCGTGGAGAGGGCGCCTATCCTGCTGAAGGCCACGATGACTAGGGGAGTCATGGTCGATTCGGAGCCGCCGGCGATCATCACCTCCACATCGCCCCGCTGCAGCCGCCGAGTGGCCTCCCCCACAGCCACTACGCCCGTGGCGCAAGCCGCCACCGGGGCACTAGCCGGGCCCTTTATCCCCAGGCTGATGGCGACCTGACAAGGGGCCGTGCTGATCAGTATGGAAGGCAAGGCGGTAGGCTTAACCCGGCGGAACCCCCCATCAGAGAGGACCTGGGCTTGTTCTTCGACCACCCCTACCCCTCCGGCCGCGCTCCCTATCTCCAAGCCGATCTTGGTCGCATCTTCCCTCTCCATATCCAGTCTCGCGTCCTCAAGCGCCATGGCTGCTGAAGCCATGGCTAATTGGATGAAGCGAGACATTCGCCTCGCCTCCTGCCTTGCCATATAATCACGGGGATCGAACCCCTTCACCTCGGCAGCGATCTTGGTAGGGTATTTTTCCGCATCGAATCGGGTAATCGGCCCCACCCCAGACCTCCCCGCGGTTAGGCTATCCCAGAAATCGGCCGCCGAAAGGCCTATGGGCGTGACCGCTCCCATCCCGGTGATCACCACGCGAGAACCGTTGCTCACCCTTTTCATAGCTCGCTCCCCTAAATTCGCTATCTGATTATAACACGGAGGGAAAAGGAAGGCTACGAAGAGGTGAGAATTGACCATCCTTCACCTCAATGTTATACTTTTCCCAGGTCGATAGATCGACCCTTAGCGTAACCTTATATCCCCTGGGGTGTTTCTATTTTTAGCCTTCCCCAGGGTAACTGGGGAGTTGCGCACTTGTCCGAACAAGAGTTGGTGGAGAGAGCCAAAAAGGATCCGGTGGCCTTTGGCGTTCTCTATGAGAGATATGTAGATCGGATATATCAATACATCTTCTATCGCACTGGAAACCGCCAGGAGGCTGAGGATCTGACAGCCAGGACATTCTTCCGAGCCCTGGACAAGATCGATGGCTATACTTATCGGGGTGTGCCATTTTCCGCCTGGCTCTATCGTATCGCCCACAACCTAGTAGCCAACTGGCACCGAGACCGGCGACATCGCCATCTCATCCCTCTGGATGAACTGGTGCTCAGAACCACGGGCCGGCGCGCTCCAGAGCGGCTAGTGGAAAAAAACGAAAGGGATCATGCTCTCCGCCAAGCGATCTCTCGGCTGAGCGGGGACCGCCAGCAGCTACTGATCCTCAAGTTCCCCGAGGGGATGAGCAACGCGGGGATCGGAAAGGTTATGGGACGTACTGAAGGAGCCATCAAATCGCTTTACCATCGTACTTTGGTGGCTCTGAGAAAGGATCTCGAATCCAGGGGGTTCTAAGAGATGATCAAAATCGTCACTGACAGCACATGCGACCTGCCCGCCTCGATGATAGAGGAACACGACATCACCGTGGTGCCCATTAACATCCAGTTCGGCATCGAAACCTACTACGAGGGGGTTACCATCGATGCGAGCACCTTCTACAAGATGATCGAGGAGACGGGGATCTTCCCCACTACCTCCCAACCCTCGGTAGGAGAGTTCGCCCAGGTCTATCGCCGCTTGGCCCAGGATGCCGATTCTATCCTGTCCATCCATGTAACAGGCAAATTGAGCGGAACCTGCCAATCGGCAGAACTCGCCAAGCAGGAGGTCGTCGACGAGGTAGAGGTCCATGTCTTCGACACCCTGGGAGGCTCAGCAGGGATGGGCTTCATGTGCGTTGAGGCCGCACGGCTCATTCAGGCGGGAAGGAGCGTAGAGGAGATACTCTCCCGCCTGGAGATCATGAGAGAGAAGGTCAACATCTTTTTGACCATGAACACTCTGGCGTATGTGCGCAGGAGCGGTCGGGTAGGAGCCCTCAAGTTCGCCTTCGGCTCCCTCCTCAATACCAAGCCTGTGGTCGTCTTGGAGGAAGGGCTCTTGGAAGCGAAGGAGAACCTACGCTCTCGGAAAAAGGCTCTTACTAGGCTGCTGGAACTGACCGAGGAGGCGGTGGGCACCTCCAAACCTATTAACCTGGCCGTGATCCATGCCGAGGCCCCAGAGGTAGCAGAGGAGATGCTAGAGCGAGCCAAAGGCGTCTTCAACTGCCAAGAGGCCTTCATCACTGACCTGGCCATATCTCTTGCTGTCCAATTCGGCCCCGGAACCGTGGGGCTCGTATCCTATCAGGTATGAGAAAGGGTATGGGAAGATGAATAAGCAGGTCTTGATAGAACTGCTGGCTGCCCTCGCCAATAGATTGAACAGGGGGCACGATGAGGAGAATATCCCATTCGGGCTGGCGGAGGAGGTTAGAAGAATCCTACAGCCAGTGAGGCCTGCGGCTTCCTTCCGGAAGGATCTGCGAAGTCGGCTGGAGATGATAGCCCAGAAACGAGTGATCCTTGAGCCACGGCGCCGACGGTCATGGGTCTTCTTCCTAGTGGCAGCCGCACTGGGCTCCGCCCTTTCCGCCCTTGGGTTTTTGGCTTACTTCCTCAGTTCTCGCTTGAACCGGTGGCGCCAGCCAGCCTCCTAGAAGTCGCATGAGGGCAGTGATTAGAGGGCCAAACCGCTTGCGACTTGGCCCTTTCCCTCACTAGAGCGAGGTCTATCTTAGCCCTTCGCCTAGGACCCGGGGAAGATTCCGCATAACGCTCCAAAAAACTCTCCGTATCTCATCTTCCCTTGGACGACTCTACTTATCCCCTCCCTTAAACACTCATAGATGGCTTTCATTCGAGGGTTCCCAGCACCTCCTCTTGCCGGGCCCACATCCGAACCCTCTTTTTCGGCGTCTCGTCCTCGTACCCCAAAAGGTGTAAGAGGCCGTGCAGGAAGAGAAGATCTATCTCCTGGGCCACGGAATGGCCTCGCTCTTGGGCCTGCGATGCAGCCCGGGGGTAGGAGATGACTATATCCCTCAACTGTGGCTGATCAGGGGGAGAAACGAACCCTTCTACCTCCCCCCCGAAGGCCAAAACATCGGTGGGCTCATCTACCCCTCGGTAACGGCGATTCAACTCTTTTGTCCCCTCGTCGTCGGTAATAAATAAGCCCAACTCCAAAGATTGGGCTACTCCCTCCAGAAGAAGGGTTTTCACCGCTAGGTGATGGAGGCGCTCCTCATCGACCTCAACCTCGATCTGAGGGGCTAGTTGAATCGTCAGATCCACCCTCGGCGCTGGCATCTCCGGGTTCCTTCTCTTCTTCAGGATATTTTATGCGGGGATGATAGACGCCCTCCAATGCTTTGATGAACGTCTCCTTGATCTTTTCCAGATAACGCAGTGTGAGATCACTATCATCCAACTGGCCATCGGAGAGTCGGCCCTCGATGATCCCTCGCACGATCTTCTCCATCTCCTCCGGGGCCGATGGGCTCTCGGCGCGAATAGCGGCCTCCACCCCATCGGCCAGCATGAGTATCGCTGTCTCTTGACTATGAGGCCTGGGACCAGGGTAGCGGAAATCCTCCTCCCGCACCTCTTCCCCCCCTTCCTGAGCCTGGCGGTAGAAATAACTCTGTCGAGTTGTCCCGTGATGCTCGGGGATGAAGTCCAGAATCGCCTGGGGGAGGGCGTATTTTTGGCCTAACTCTAGCCCATCCTTCACATGGGAGATGACGATCTGGGCACTGGTCTTGGAATCGAGCCGCTCATGGACGTTGATCCCCTCCCCTTGATTCTCCACGAAGAAGAAGGGACGCCGTATCTTACCCACATCGTGGTAATAGGCTCCTACCCTGGTCAAGAGAGGATCGGCCCCTATCGCCTCCGCCGCCTGCTCGGCCAGATTGCTCACCATCAGGCTATGATGGTAACTGCCCGGTGCTTTGCGCAAGAGCTCCTGGAGTAGAGGATGGGTGGGCCGGGCAAGTTCCAGCAGTTTGAAGGTAGTGGTGATGCCTAAAAGGTTCCCTAGGGCGTAGAAGGCGGCCAAGGTGAGGCTAGCGGAGAGCCCGCCATTGAGCACCCCTGTTCCCAGAAGGGTGAAGGTGCCCACTAGATCGTGATCCTGCTCTAGAAGGCGGAAGATAAGGACCACACCAGCATTAGCGAGAGCCGCATAGACCCCTGCCCAGAGGAAGGAGTTGAGCCTCTCGATGCGATGGAGGCGCAGGGAGGATACTACCCCTCCCGCGAAACCGAGGACCGCTAACTCTAAAGAGCCCCCGATGAAGCCCAATATGAGACTCAAAAGAGCGGTGGTGAGGATAGCCAGATGGACATCCACGAGCGCGGCAAGCAGCATGGAGGTAGCCGCCAGGGGGAAAAGGTAGGCGATAACGACATGCCCGGGCACCATCAGTTTGGCCCCCAGCACCGAGAAGACGAAAAGGAAACCCAAAAGGGAAACCTGACGCCTGTTGTCTAGGAAAGCGGGACGCAAACGATAGATATAGACTACCAAGATGAAGACCATGATCACCACGAATAGAACCTGAGCGGCGATCTCCGGCCACTCGATGGTGACCTGGAGCAAGCCCAGGGCCTCAAGAGCCTCCCAGGCCAGGAGAGTAGTGACATCCCCCTCCCGAAGGATGATCTCCCCCTTCTCAATAGTCACCCGAACTGGCTGAATGCTCTCACCAGCGGCGACCTTGGCCTCCTCACTCTTTTCGGGGTTGAAGAAACTGGTGGGGACGATGAAGTTCTTGCTCCAGGCCTCCACCAGTTCCGCCTGAGTGGGCGAGAGGGCTAGACTTATGTAGCCTGCCACCTGCCGTTTCACCTCGGTGACCTGATCGCTCCGGATATCTTCCCTCAGGATCTCGTCCAAGACGTTGAGGCTCTCGGCTACCACCTCAACCCATAGATCTTCCTCCAAGGTGACCGTGTCGCTGGTCACAGAGGTAGGCATCGTAACATCAGGGATGGCACGCGCCATCTCCATCTTCTCTTCCAGAGTAGCGTACTCGTCATGCCGAACGGAGTCCACGTAATCGAAGACCTGACGAGCCTGGGCTATCGCTTGCCTAGCGATCTCCGGATCGGCCGGATCATAGACATCCTCCACCGCCTCCTCGGCCTTCTGCCGCTCTTCCTGCGTTTTGATGTCGCTTATATAGGTGATCCCTCGCAGCGCGCGCAGATCCACAGGGCTCACATCGCCCACGTTCAGATCCACCCTACTGGGCAAGAACTCGAAGACAAGGATGAAACTGGTCACCAAGACGAGGATGAACCCCAAAATGGCAACCCTCAAAATTCTGGATCGCGTTACGCCCGCCTTTGCACCCTCCGCCATCTGGCTCTCCAAATTAAGGAATAAGCGCCTCTACCGGCGCTCTATGTCAAAGAAGCCCCCACTGGACTAGTCGCCTCCGCTTAGGATCTCGCGCACCACCCGACTAACAACCCCTCCCAGAGCCCTCCCCTTCACCCGGGGCATCAGCGCCCCCATAACTCGGCCCATCTGAGAGATATCGCTGGCTCCCAACTCCTGGATCACCTCCCGAGCCAAGACCTCTATCTCCTCCCCAGAGAGTTGGGCCGGAAGATACCCCATTATTATGTCCAGTTCTGCCTCCTCCTGGGCTACCAAGTCCTCTCGTTTTGCCTTCCCAAACTCCGTGATCGCATCGCGGCGCCGCTTGGCCTCGGAGGCCACCACCTGCAAAATATCATCCTCACTCAATTCTTTCCGCGGAGGGCCTTCGCCTGCCTTGGCTTCTTTCTCAGAGGGTATCTCCGCCTTATGGATGGCGTCCAAGAGTAAGCGAAGGGTGGTCTTCCTCCACTCATCCCTGGCTCTCATAGCCTCTTTCAAGTCCTCGGTCAAACGCTCTTTGAGGGTCATATGCCCCTTTCGCCATTGCACTGCAAGAATTATACGCTAGAGAGAGACCTTTGTAAAGGCCCCCTCTCTCCTGCTTGGTAACCTCTCTTACTAATGGTGTTGCTCCGCCAACTGCAGCGGAGGCAGGCTGCTCACCCCGGCGGCCACCGCATGGGTCGGCCCCCCAGAAGATGAAAATGGAGGTGGTCTATCGACTGCCCGGCGTCGGGCCCGCAGTTTATCACTATCCGATAGCCTCTGGGGGCGATCCCTTCCACCTGGGCCAAATCGTTGGCCACGCAAACCGCCTTCCAGATCAGCCGGGCATGCTCGGCACAGACAGAGGCCACGTTGGGGATATGCTCATTGGGGACGATTAATATATGGGTAGGGGCCTGGGGGTGCTTGTCCCGAAAGGCGGTGATCGCCTCATCCTGGTAGACGATCTCGCGGGGCGCCTCCCCAGCCACAATAGCACAGAATTCACACTCCATCTTCTCCCTCCGACATGAAAGACCTTGGCCAAGCCTACAACTTATACCCGATTTTCCGCAGGAACCCCTTCCTCTCCTCCACATCCTCGGGGGTCTCTACCCCCGCCGACCGTGCGCCGTCTATCACCCCCAATATCCCCCGCCCCTGCTCCGTCTCCGCTACCACCACCTGGACGTTATTAGCCGTGGCACAGAAGATGGTGCACACTTCTGGCACCCTCTTTATGGCGCTCAGCACATTGATGGGATAGGCTTCCCGCATGACGACTATGAAAGCGTGGCCCGCGGCCAGGGCCAGGGCGTTCCTCTGCGCCAACTCGACCAACTCTTCATCATTCCCGCTAGCCCGCACAAGGCAAGGCCCCGACGATTCGCAGAAGGCCAGGCCAAACTTCACCCCAGGAACGGAGTTGACCATCGCCTCGTGGATATCCTCCACCGTCTTGATGAAGTGGGATTGCCCCAGGATGAGGTTCACCTTGGCAGGCTTCTCCAACTCCACCAGCGAAAATTCCATTTTTGCTGCCATGATCGCCCTCCTTCTCAAGGCTTAAGCTCGAGCCCCTCCCTACGAAACATATTCGAGGCGATGATGAACCTTTGTATCTCGTTTGTGCCCTCATAGATGCGGGTGATACGGGCATCCCGGTACATCCTCTCGATGGGGAGGTCTCGCACGTAGCCCGCTCCTCCATGGATTTGCACCGCCTTGTTGGTAGCCCGATACGCCACCTCCGAGGCGAAGAGTTTAGTCATAGCCGCCTCCCGCCGGAAGGGCTGACCCTGGTCTGCCATCCAGGCGGTGCGGTAAACGAGGAACTGGAGGGCCTCGATCTCGGTGGCCATGTCAGCGATCATCCATTGGATGGCCTGCTTCTCCGCGATAGGCCCCCCAAACTGCTCTCGGGTCTGAGCGAACTCGATGCTCGCTTCTAGTGCCCCCTCCGCGGCTCCCAAGGAGATGGCCCCTATCCCCAACCGCCCATAGTCCAAAGTCTGGAGGGCTATGGCCAGCCCTTTCCCTTCCTCCCCACCGAGGATATTCTCCTCGGGCACCGGACAATCGTCAAAGAACAACTGGTTGGTAGGGCAGCCCCTTATCCCCATCTTCCTCTCCCGACGACCCACCTTGAAGCCAGGCATCCCCCTCTCCACTATGAAGGCGGTGATGCCCAGCGCTCCGGCCTCCGGGTCCGTCTTAGCGAAGACGGTAAATATATCGGCTATCTCGGCGTTGGTGATCCAGATTTTGCTACCCCGCAGGAGGTAATATCCATCCTTTTTCACCGCCATGGTCTCCACCTTGGCCGCATCGGAGCCCACCCCCGGTTCCGTCAGACAGAAAGAGCCGATCTTCCCCCCTCTAGCCAAAGGGGTCAGATATTCCCTCTTTTGCTCTTCGGTGCCCCCCAGATAGATAACGTTGGCCGCCACACCGGTATGGACAGCCACGATACTGGCCGTGGCTAGGCAGGCCTTGCCCAACTCTTCCAAGAGCAGGCAGTAGCCCAGAAGTCCAACCCCTGCCCCCCCATACTCCGGGGGAAAAGGCAAACCCAAAAGTTCAATCTCCGCCATCTTCCTGAGGGTTTCGGTAGGGGTCCTCTCTTCCCGGTCGATGGCGTCGGCCAAGGGCCTCACCTCATTCTGAGCGAAATCCCGGAAGAGTTCCTGGAACATCTGCTCTTCTTCAGTGAGAGCAAAATCCATAGGACACCTCCTACTCGAAGCCTGAGCCCAGACACCGGCCTAAAAGCCGAATTCATCCGCGCGCCATGGCTACCAGCCCTGCCTTCTGCTTCTGATCTCGGATGTAGGCGATAACGGTGGACAAAGATGACGCATCATGCTTTACGTACTGGTAGCCTCTGGTCCAGAAATGGTTACTCCTCATATCCAGTTTGAGACCAGGAAAACGTTGGAAGATCCTTCTAGCAGTGGCGCCTTTCAGATTCTTGACCATCCTGGAGAGATCCTCCCAGGGCGGCTTGGTCAAGAGAAGATGTACATGATTGGGCATCGTCTCCATAACGACGATGTTGTAACCCCTTCTCCTTGCGATCTCCTCCACCAATTCACGGAAGTAAGCCTCAATCTCGTCTACCAGGGCTTTCCTCCCTCGATAAACCGTGAAGACGACGTGGAAATAGATGGGCTCATTTTTGCTCATGACAACCTAGAATGAATTCTAGAGCTAAACCAACAGGTTCGACTTAAGAGCCGAATTCATTCGCGCGCATTCTACTAAAGAAGCACACACCAACCTACAATCAACTACCGATCCACGAACTTAGGCTGTCGCTTCTCCAAGAAGGCGGTCAAACCCTCCTTCATGTCCTCGGTGCCCACCAGCCCAGCGAACTTGTCGGCCTCGATCTCCAGCCCCTCCTCCAGGGTGGTCTCCATCCCCTCATTCACCGCTTCCAGGGCCGCGGTGACGGCCAACTTGCCAAAGGAGGCTATCTTCTTGGCCAAGCCCATGGCTGTACGGACCACCTCCCCGGCGGGAACCGCCTTGTTCACCAGCCCAATATTGGCCGCCTCGGCGCCGGAGATCCGAGCCCCGGTGAGTATCAACTCCAAGGCCTTCCCCTTCCCTACTAGGCGGGGAAGTCGCTGCGTCCCCCCCCAGCCCGGGATGACGGCGGAGTTTATCTCCGTCTGGCCTAATTGGGCCCGGTTGTTGCTGATGCGCATGTGGCAGGCCATGGCCAACTCCAGCCCCCCTCCCAGGCAGTAGCCATTTATGGCTGCGATGATCGGCTTCTTGGCCCCCTCTATCTTCTTAGTGAGCGTGTGCCCGGCCCTCGACAGCTCCCGACCCTCCTCGGGGCTCTCTAAGGTGATAATCAGGTTTATATCCGCCCCGGCGCTGAAGGCATGCTGACCACCTCCGGTTATGATGATGGCCTTGACCTCATCCTCGGCCAGGAGTTCGTCCAAGGCATCGTTCAACTCAGTCACCGTGGCGAGGTTGAGGAGGTTCACGGGTGGATAGTCGAGAGTCAAGAGAGCCACCCGGTCCTCGATGGATGTTTTCACATACTGTCTTTCGGCCATATTTTTGTCCTTTCTGTGTCGTGGTAAACGGTGCGATCTAAGACCAGATTTGGTCACTCACTCAAAGCCGCTGCCGGCTTATATGCCTCCACCATCCCCTCCAGCCGCGCGATCTTCCGTTGCTGCCGGATGATGCTGAGCACCAGACAGATCGCTACCGTGAAGACGATCCCCAAAGGGAAGACGAAGGGGATGAGAGGGAAGAAAGGGGGTCGAAAGCGGCCCTCTTCATCGAAACAGTGCTCCATCATCTCCCTGCAACGCTCCTTCATGCTCATTGCCCTCTCTCCTTGTGAATCCTATCAAGAAGTCAACGTCGCCGTATCTTCCAAGACTATCCCGCGTGCTCCAGGAAACCTCGCCCTGTCTTGACTCCCAGGTGATTCGCTTTCACCTTGAGGCGCAACAGCCGAGCCGGCCGGAACCTTTCCCCAAATTGAGCCTCGAACTCCTCCAACTGAGTCAACACCTCATCCAGCCCCATCTCATCGGCGATGGCCAAGGGGCCCATAGGGGTAGTCCCCTTCTTCATCCCCGTGCCGGCCATCATGGCCATATCGATATCGGTGGGGGAGGAGATATTCTCCTGGAGGCACATGGCCGCCTCGTTGATGAGGGGCAAAAAGCACCTCTCTACCCTGAAAGGGGTCCCTCTTATCCCTGTCTCCTCCTGAATCTGGGCGATCATTTCCTTCACCGGCTCGTCTGTCTCCGTCCCGTAGCCATAGAATCCAGCCCCAACCTTCTCGCCGAGGCGCCCTGCCACATAGAGCCTCTCGAACAGCGCGGCGGGCTTCCCCCTCTCACCATATTCCGAGTAGAGGTACTTACCCACATCGTAGCAGACGTCCAGCCCCAGCATATCCATCAGAGTGAAGGGGCCCATGGGCATCCCGAACTCGACGATGGCCTCGTCTATCTCCCTGGCCGTTGCCGCTCCCTCCTGGAGGCAATAAGTAGCCTCGTTGAGGTAAGGCACGAGGAGGCGGTTGACCAGGAAACCGGGGCATTCCTGGACAACGACGGGTATCTTGCGCAACGACTCAGCGAAGGTCACCAGGCTGTCTATGGTGTCCTGGTCGGTCTCCAAGCCGGGGATGACCTCCACCAACTTCATCACGTGGGCGGGGTTGAAGAAGTGCATCCCTATCACCTTCTCTGGCCTCTTGGTGGCCGCGCCCATCTCGGAGATAGAAAGGGCCGAAGTATTGGAAGCGAATATCGTCCCCTCTGGGCAGACCTTCTCCAACTCCTGGAAGACCCGCTTTTTGAGTTCGATATCCTCGGGCACAGCCTCGATGACGATATCCATATCGGAGAAGGGGTCATAAGAGGTAGTGCCCTCCACCAAGTCCAGTTTCTCCGCCATAGTAGTGGGACTCATCTTCCCCTTGTCCACCCGGCGCTGATAGATGGCCCTTATCCTCTCTAGGCCCCCATCCACCAACTCTTGATCGATGTCCTTGAGCACCACCGGCAAGCCGGAATAGGTGATCACCTGGGCGATCTCCGCCCCCATCGCTCCAGCGCCCAAGACGCCCGCTTTGAAGATATACACGCTATTTCTACCTCCTCATTTTCTATTCCCCTGCCGTCTCAGCAGGTTGTTTCGCCTGCTTCGCGATTCAAATCACCAGCCTCTCCACCTCCCGCGTCTCCCTCACCACCTTCGTCATGCCCGTGATCTGTAGGAGGGGAAAGATCACCGCTAGGATCAAGCCCGGAATCCAGGAGAGAAAACCGAGGATGGTCTGGAGAGTCATGAATGTACCGACGGCCATGACCACCGGTATCAGTCGCTCATAAGGCTTTATCATCTCCTCTAATGGCCCCATCCACATCTCCTCAAACCCCTCTTCCATCTCCGCCAAGGCCCTTTCCTTCTCTTGAGGTGTGAGATCAGTTTGCGCTTCGATGGCCTCCCGTATAGGTACTACGGTCATCCTAGTCATCATCTCTTTGAAAGTAGGAGGAAGCGTGAAGCCTTCCCTCTCGATATGAGCCGCGTAACCCAGATATAGGCTTCCACAGGCTACCAACGCGAGCACCATGAACAAGAGGGAGAGGCCGCGGGAGACAGGTTCTACGGAAAACCTCAAACGCTCGTTCAGTTCTCTAGTCACGCCTCTCGCATAGGGCAAAGAGAGGAGAAAATAGAGTAGCCCCAACAGAGCCGGGCCTATCCCCACTTGCCAACCAAGAATCATCGCCAAGGCAGAGAGGGCGAAAGCCACCACAGCCACCCAAAGGGGCTTCAGAAGGGCGGCCACAAGACCTGCGGTCACGGCCACTACCATAATAGCCAGAAGCAACCATAAACCCAGTTCCAGGATCTCCCTCCCCGGCTGGAAGAGAAGGGTATAGGCCTGGCCAAACCTGCCACACCAGATGCCGAAAAACCAACTAGCAGCGATGAGCAAGACGGCGAAGAATATGATCTTCAGTATCCTTTCCCAGGGTACCTCTGCTTTCGCTTCAGCGCTCATAACGCACCTCCCATCTTCCTACTCTTCGCCGAATCAACTCCCGCCACTAGGACGCCAAAGCGCCCCTCTACTTCCGTTCGATGATCAGCGTTCCTCCCTGTCCTCCACCCACACAAGCGGTAGCCAGGCCCAACTCCGCATCCCGCTTCATCATCTCATTCAGGAGAGTGATGGTGATCCTGGCCCCCGTGCATCCCACAGGATGGCCCAAAGCGATGGCCCCACCGTTGACGTTCACCTTCTCCCAATCCCAGCCGTGCTTATCCATCTCCTTGGCCACGGCCAGGACCTGAGCGGCGAACGCCTCATTCAGTTCGATGAGATCCATCTCCGTCAGTTTCAGCCCCGCTCTCTCCAGGGCCTTGGGCATCGATTTGGTAGGGCCGATGCCCATGATGTGAGGCGGCACGCCGGCGTAGGCGTAGGAACGGATATAAGCCCAAGGCTCCATCCCCAACTCCTTGGCCTTCTCCTCGCTCATCACCACCAGAGCCGCCGCCCCATCGGAGAGGGGACAGGCGTTGGCGGGGGTGACGGTGCCACCCTTCTTGAAGACGGTAGGATAGAGGGCCGCCTTCTGGACGGTGAGACCGGCGTTGATGCATTCGTCCTGGGTTATCGGCTCAGAGGCCACCTTCTGACCCGCTACCTTCTTCTCTACCATCACCGGGGTTATCTCATCGGCGAACTTCCCCATCCGAGTGGCCATGAAAGCCTTCTTATGGCTCTGCACCGCGTACTCATCCTGCTCCTCGCGGCTTATCTTATAGATCTCCGCCAAATTCTCCGCCGTCTGCCCCATGATCTGATCGCAGATGGGGTCGGTCAGCCCCTCCCACAGGGCATCGACGAACTGGGTATGGCGCAACTTCAGCCCCCAGCGGGCTCCCCGCACAATATAGGGAGCGCTACTCATGCTCTCCGTCCCCCCTACCAGGAATATCTCCCCCTCCCCGGCTTGGATGGCCTGATAGGCGTTGGTGATGGCTTGCATCCCGGAGACGCAGTTTCGCTGCACCGTATACCCCGGGACGTGATCGGGTATGCCGGCCATCAGAGCCGCCACCCGGGCGACATTAGGAGCATCGGAGTATTGGCCACAGCAGCCAAAGATCACATCGTCGATGATGTTGGGGTCGAGGCCTGTCTGCTTAAGGACCTCCACTATCACGATTTTAGCCAACTCTTGGGCGGGGATAGTCCGAAAGGCTCCGCCGTGACTTCCGATGGGGGTTCGCACCCCGCCAACGATGACTACCTCTTTCACTTTCTTCTCCTTTGATGAGCGATAAAGAGGCAAGGAGCCTGAAGGAGCCCCCTTGCCTTATGGTCTCCTTCCTAGGAAGGAAACGAAGAGTCGGTCCGCTTGGCCTCCGCCAAGCGGTACATCAGCCCTCTCGCTTGTGAAATCCGCTGCTATTCTACAACAAAAGGGGGAGTAAATCAACTGAAGATGCCCGGGCTCACTGGTGGCGTCAGATGTTACCATCTGACGCCACTCAATAGGTTGTAGGGGAGGGGCTTGCCTGTCCTGAGCGCAGTGAAGGGTCCCCTCCAGCTTTCGGGAAGCCACGAGGGCCTCCCCTACCCTTGTGTAGGTCGGCACATCCAATTCTCCTGAAGATGCTCTTAGCCCCTTATCTCTATAACATCTCCGAGAGGCGGACAGAGGAGGTAGCCAACCTCGATCTAGCGGTGAGAAACCCGCTTTTCTTTTTCCTTCAGCCCACAGACGATCTCTCCACAAAGATCAAGGATACTTATTCTCTTTGTGCTAGTGATTTTGAAGCCCGCCTCTCTCAGCGACCTCTCAGCATAGATGGGTCGACAGTCAATATATCGTGGAAACCTGTCATGTATCCACTCATAGGCTCTGGTGACTATCCCCACCGTTTCTCTCGATATGCTGAGATCGACAAACCTTCCTCCGGGCTTTAGAACCCTCCTTATCTCCGACAGGACCACCGGTATATCAGGGGTATCAAAAAGCTCCAGGGTAAAGGTGGAGAAGGCCGCATCAAACATCTCGTCGGGGAAACGCATCTTGGTGGCATCACCCTCCACTAATTCAACCCTCCTCATCAACCCTGCCTTCTGCAAGCGATCCCTGGCTACCTCGAGCATCTTTGGCGAAAGGTCAAGTCCGCAAGCCTTTCCGCTTTCCCCAACCTGGCAGGCTATCCTCTCCAATGCCCAGCCAGTGCCGCAGCCCACCTCCAGAACCCTCTCCCCCTCTCTAAAATCGGCCATCTCCAGGGCCAGGGCTTTGTACCTGTTCTCAAAGAGACCAACGAGGTCATAGTATTTGCTGATCCTATCGTATGTGGCTTTAGAAGCCTCCCTCGTAACAGGAACCCTCCTTATCTCTTTCATCTTTCTTCACCTCCAAGAAGCCTGGCTTTTGCGCCCGGGCGCCCATCATAGGTCTGGGCCAACTGCTCCAAAACGTCCATTTCAACCACTTGTTGGCGAACTTATATGCCGGAAGGTTGCCCTGGCGGATCAGCCGCGGGAGTGATTCAGGGTGAATGTTGAGCCTCCGGCCTGCTTCCAAGAGAAGGCCGCGGCACTATCGGCGATGATCATAGATAGAAGGAAGATAACCCCCCCCACGAAGATTAGACAACCTTTTTTCCACCCTGTCAAGGGAACAGACCTTGGTGAAGGGGAAATCCTGTGATAGAATAGTATCGAATACCAAGGTGAGCGCTTTTCTATGCCTATCCGCATCTTATCTCCGGAAGTTGCCTCCAAGATCGCCGCTGGCGAGGTCATCGAGCGGCCCGCCTCCGTGGTGAAGGAACTGATAGAGAACTCCATCGACGCCGGAGCCTCGGAGATAAAGGTGGAGGTGCGTCAAGGGGGCCGCCGCCTCATGCGGGTCATCGATGACGGTGAGGGCATCCCCGCCGAGGAGGTGGAGTTGGCCTTTGAACGCCACTCTACCAGCAAGCTGAAGGACGCCGAAGACCTCTACCGCATCGCCACCTTGGGCTTCCGAGGCGAGGCCCTCCCCAGCATCGCCGCCGTCTCCAAGGTGACAATCGTCACTAGGACCCAGGCGCAGGAGATAGGAGTCCTCCTGCGCCTAGAGGGAGGAAAAGTCATCAAGCGGCAAAAGAAGGGAGCCCCCCAAGGCACCGTCGTCTGCGTGGAAGAGCTCTTCTTTAATACCCCGGCGCGACTCAAATTCTTGCGTAAAGACCCTACTGAGGCGAGGCATATCAGCGACCTGGTGACCCGCTACGCCATGGCTTATCCAAACATACGCTTCAGCCTCCTCTCCGAGGGGCGTACCCTTTTCCGCTCCACGGGCAGCGGCAGCCTCTACGATGTGCTGATAGAGGTATACGGGCTGGAAACGGCTCGCCAGATGTTGGAAATCGCTTCCTTACCCGTTCCCGTCCCACAGGGATCCCGAGGGATGGGAGAAGAAGCAGAGGGGCTCAAGATCAGTGGATATGTGGGGACTCCCAGCCTCCATCGAGCCAGTGGGAGATACCTGACCATTCTCATCAACGGCCGCTGGGTGCGAGATCAACTCTTGGGCTACGCCATTAGGGAGGCCTATCACACCCTTTTGCCCAAGGGACGTCACCCTGTCGCCGTGGTACGGGTGGATCTTTCCCCTCAGGAGGTGGACATCAACGTCCACCCCGCCAAGGCCGAGGTGCGATTCCGGAAGAGCGGAGAGGTCTTCGCCGCCGTCCAGAAGGCGGTACGTCACACCTTAAAGGGAGCACCCATCCCCATCGTCGCTCCTCCCCGCTGGACCCCAGAGCCAAGACCTCCCATCACCCGTCGCCCCTCCCCCGGCCAGATGGCACTAGAGGTGCAGCGCACGGAAGGGATGGCAGCCTCTAAGAAGATCCCTCCCCTTCGGGTCTTGGGCCAACTGGGGCGCACCTATATCATCGCCGAGGGGCCAGAGGGGATGTACCTCATCGATCAGCACGCTGCTCACGAGCGGGTGCTCTACGAAAGGCTCCTAGGCGAACGGGCCAAGATGGCGGTCTCCTCCCAAGGGCTGCTCGAGCCTCTGACCTTAGATTTGGACCCTGGGGAGGCTGCAATCCTAGAGCAGAAACTGGAGACCCTACGATCCTGGGGGTTCGACCTGGAGCCTTTCGGCGCCCAGACCTACCTTTTGCGCGCCGTCCCCGCCATCCTCAAAGGGGGCGATCTATCTCAAGCGGTGCAGGAGGTGATCGATGAGGCATCGCGCCAGGCCGGCCGCTGGGAGGAGGAGTTTGTCATCAGCCTAGCCTGCCACGGAGCTGCTCAGGCAGGCCAGACCATGAGCGAGGGGGAGATGCGAGACCTGGTCAGACAATTGGAGGAGACCAGTTCCCCTCGCACCTGCGCCCATGGCCGCCCCACCATGATCCACCTAAGCGCCGAGCAACTGCAGAGGGAGTTCGGGAGATCGTGATGAATACACAAAGAGGAGCCAGCGATGGTACAATCTGACGAAGTACCACGGATTCTAGCCGAACTCCAACACACTCGGAAGCGGTTGGCCCGAGCGGAGGGACTGATCACCCTGGGTCACGTGGCCGCTCAAGCGGCTCATAAACTCAACTCCTGCCTGGCCGTCATCCAAGGCTACGCTCAACTCCTCCTAGAAGAGGAGCTCGACGATGAGACGAAGGCCACTATCAGAAAGATCGACCAGGAAGCCCAGAAGGCTGCAGAGGTGGTAGCCCAACTAGCCAACTTGGCCAAGCAGGAGCGGGAAAGTGGTTCGGAGAATGCCTAGCTGGGAAAGGCTTTGGCTCCTCCTGGCCGCGGGGGGAGCCCTAGCCACCATATCTTGCGCTACATACTGCCTCCTTTTCTTCCACCCGGCCCGTCTCACCTTCCTTACTCCTGATCTGGCTATCTTATGCTGGCTCTTCTGCTCTACCCTCTATCCACCCTTCGGCCTCCTAGCCATCGTGGCGGCCACAGGCCATCTGCTCGGGGCTCTCCTCATCTGGAGGGATGGTTCCAAGATAGGTGCCATGGCGACTATCACAACGGGTGTGGCTATCGCCCCCGCGGGGCTGCCAGGGCTCTACGCTGCTTACCAAGTCCTAAGACGAGAGGGGAAGCCGCCACAGATCTAGCCTTTACCTCACCGGTGTATAGATATTCGTCTCCCTCTGAAACCTCCGGCAGGGGGAACCCCTTCTTTTAGCCCACAGATCGAGGAGGCTCAAGATCTTCTCATACGCCTCCGGACGGAGGGTGGTCATCTCCTTCTTGATCCCCCTGTCGGCCAAAAGCCACTGCTGATAGTTGCGGCAGTTCCCCGAAGAGTACTCGATGAGGTAACCCCTGATCCCACAGATGAGAAGACGAAGGGTTATGGCCTGGACGGAGAAGGGACAGAGACAGAGGATAACTTTCTTGAACCTCCCCTCCTCGATAGCGGGGATCATCACGTCCTGAGCGATATCAAGAGCCGAGGTCATAATATGCATGTTGGCCCCTGCAGCGAGGGCCTTTTTGCCTATGATAGCCACTTTGCACTCTCGGCAGATGGGATGGGGCCACTCTTCTCCCTCGTCCAGATCCAGCATCGAGAGATAGAGGCAACTATGATTGGGCCTCCTGCACGGGCAGTCAAAGGGCTTCTGGCAGAAACCGAGACCTACCAGGACGCTTTCCCCGGGAGTCGCTTGGTGAAGGAAATCCTCCTCCCTTCCCCAGAAGAGGTATGTCATCCCCCCCTCTCGCCTTCCCCTCTTTAGAAACCGTCGATACTCGAAGACGCCCTTAAGGGTCCGCCATGGATGGCGCAGCACCACCTTCCGCAAGAAAGCGCGGCCATACTCTCGGGAAAGGCTCTTTGAGGCGAACTCCCAGACCTGGAACCCCAGGAAACGCTCCTCGTCCAACCGCTTGAACAAGTCGTTAGAGAAAGACATATCTTTTCGCCATTCGGAGTCTAGCACGCCCTCGGCCGGTGGTCAAAGCCTTCCCTCAAAGGCTACGGTGAACACGGCTGCGTGCCCGCTATTGACAACGCCTTTTCTACGCGCTAAGATGGTTGCAAGCTTACGCTATCAACACCGAGCTACACGGAGGAGACACGTAGCACGCTGGATACCCGGTCGGCGACCGGTCGCTTTTTTTGGCAGATTTTGGTGAGAGGAGGTGAAAGCAGGCTCACGGACTGGAGCTGCCGACGGGCAGCGGGAGCTGTTTTTCTCCGGGCGGGTGATCTCCACTTCTGCCGTTATACCAGCATGTCAGGGCCCATGAGCTCTGAGGCGTTTTTTCGATGAAAGCCCCTCGCCCAGTGGTCACCCGTGCAGGCAGATACGAACAGAAAACGACTACTCTGAAAAGCGAATCTTCTCATGGGAAGGAGGTGAAAAGCGGTGCAATTTAGCAAAGGAGCCGCTGGTGGGCTAATAGGCGCCCTCGGACTCGTCGCGGGACTCATCGGCTTCATGACCAATGCCTACTCCTCGACGGTGGGTGTGGTCATCATGCTTGGCATCTGGATCATTGGCGGGGCGCTTGTCGCGTTCATAAAGTCCGACTAAGAAGGATAACCCGAACGGAAACAAGGGAAGGAGCAATCAGAACCTTCTGTCTGCACGAAGAGATGGTGCACCACAAAGGCCGACAGGAGCAGACGCGCCTGTTGGCGTGAGTGCGAGGGGAAGCACTGGCCCGACGAAACGTCGGGCCAGTGTGCATTCTACGTATCGTTTGTGGTCGCTCTGATCTCCTTCGCCGTGGTCATGACCTGTTGGCTCCGCGGTTGACTGGAAGCATATCCAGGATCCGGCGGGCCATACCCTCCCGATTTCCCTCGGTAACCGTGAGAACCGTTACTTGTGGCCTAACCTTGAGGGTATCGACCCAGGGGTGAGTACCAGCCATAACGGTACCCAGGACTACCTTCTCGCTTTCCAACGCCTCCACCACCGCTCTTCTGAACTCCTGGGAATAGAGTTCCATCTTCCCTATCTCGTCGATCACCACGTACCGCCGCTCCTCTATCGCTCGCCTGAGCGCCGCCACCCCTACCTCTTCCAGATCTCCTAGATTGACGCCGTACTTGCTCACCCGAGGAGCACCCTTGATATCTACATGCGCCAGCACCCCCTCCTCCCCCTCGAGGGTGATGATCTTGAAGCCCAGCCTTCGGCCTCCCTGGCGGATCTCCTCCGTATAGAACCCGCCAGCCTCGCCGCCCAGCATATCCACAACCTGCTTGATAACGGTCGTCTTTCCCACCCCAGGACGGCCAGCCAGGAGAATCGTCCGACCCATCGCTCGCCCTCAACATCAAAGAGGGGCCAGAAATCTGACCCCTCTCATCTCCCTTACCGTGCCTTCTCCGCCTCGGTCAACGCCTCCTCGAAGATGGCTAAACCCTCGTCGGCCGTCTGACCATCGATGGTCAGAGCGGGCATGAAGCGGATGGTGCTGGCTCCGCAGCCCAGGATGAGAAGCCCCTTCTTGAAGGCTCGTTGGCTCAGATCGTCTCTAAGGGCCCGAGCCGGCTCCTTGCTCTCTTTGTCTTCCACCAATTCGATGCCGATCAATAATCCCTTGCCTCGCACATCACCGATGGTGGGGTGCTCCGCTTCCATGGCCCTGGCCCGATCCAACATATATTGGCCCATCTTGGCTGCGTTCTCCATCAGCCCCTCTTCGATAAGCTTGATGGTGGCCAAGGCAGCGGCACAACAGACAGGGTTCCCGCCGAAAGTGGTGCCATGGGCCCCCGGCGGCCAGGTCATCAGTTCCTTGCGGGCTACCATGGCCCCCAAGGGCATACCCGAGGCGATCCCCTTGGCGATGGTGACCATATCTGGCACCACACCCCAATACTCGATGGCGAACCATTTGCCCGTCCGCCCCATCCCCGTCTGAATCTCGTCGTCAACGAGGAGGATGTCATACCTGTCGGCCAACTCTCTCAACCTCACGTGGAACTCCGGAGGGGGAACGATATACCCCCCTTCCCCTTGGATCGGCTCTATGAAGATGGCCGCCACCTCCTCCGGGGGCAAGGACTTCTGGAAAAGGAATTCGATGAACTCCACGCAGGCCAGATCGCAGGCCGGATACTCCAAGTTGTAAGCGCAGCGGTAGCAGTAGCCATAAGGCACATGAGTGACCCCCGGCATCAAGGGGGCAAAGCCCTTCTTCTGCACCGCCTTGCTCGCCGTCAAGGCCAAGGAGCCCATGGTTCGGCCATGAAAACTGCCCAAAAAGGCGATCATCTGCGGCCGGCCCGTGTAGTAGCGGGCCAACTTGATCGCCGCCTCCACCGCCTCGGTGCCCGAGTTGGTGAAGAAAAGTCGTTTTGCCTGACTACCAGGCACGAGAGAGTTGAGTTTCTCCGCCAACTCGATCTCCACGCCATAGTAGAAGTCGGTCCCCGACATATGGATGAACTTGGCCGCCTGTTCCTGGATCGCCTTCACCACCTCTGGATGAGAGTGGCCAGTGGTGGTGACGGCGATGCCGGCATTGAAGTCGATATACCGGTTGCCATCTACATCCCAAGCGATGGAACCCTGGCCATGACCCATAACGAAGGGGAACGGACGGGTATACGAGGGCGAGATCGCCTCCGCATCGCGGGCCACATACCCTTTGGCCTTAGGGCCGGGGATCTTCGATCTTGAAGCGGGTTTCATGCTATCATCTTCTCCTTTACTAGTGCTTGGCCTCCCCCCACTAGAGGCACCAACTTCACCTGGTCGCCCTCCTGGAGGAGGTAGCCCTTGGGCTCTTGGCGGCCGTTCACCATCACCACGGCCACCAACTCGGGAGGGATGCCCAAACCGTCTAACAACTGGTACACCGTCTGGCCAGGGTTGGCCGTCACCGTCTCAGAAAGATACCTCTTGAGCATCCCCACTGGTACTACCTTTACCTTTTTCATATCTTGACCAGGTCGCTTAAGCCCAACTCCTCCAGTTTCTCCCTAGTGGGGATGCCGTTCTTATCCCAGCCCCGCTGGGCGTAGTACATATCCAAGAGTTTCTCCACATCCTCTCTGGAGACGAACTTCCCCTTGGTGGGGCCGCTTATCACCGGCTCCTTCCAAGTGCGCGCTGGCGGATAATCCCACTCCCGACCGAACCCCTCCACCTCTCTCACCCAGAAAGCCCGGGTGAGGTTCCAGACCCGCTCCGAGATCTTCAAGAGATCATCCCAGGAGCGATCCACCCCCGTGACCGCCTTCAGGACCGCGGCATAATAACCCAAATCTAACCCCAACTCCACCCACTGCAGCCGACAGCACCCCAGGCAATCAAAGAGGGGGCGGATATGCTGCAACTCTATCACTTTGGCCGCCTTATCCTCCGTGACCTTGTCCCGGCCCACCTCTAGATCATAGGTGATAGCCCAGGAGCGGTTGTGATGGGCCCCCACATCGGCGGTCATATAAGAGAGGAGCATGGCCGGGGCGTTCCTCGACTCGTAGCCGCTCATCTCCAAACCCTTCACCTGCACGGCGAAGTCGCTGCTTCCCTTGCCCCAAACATGGGCCGCATGTTTCACCCCCTGAGCCAGGATGTCGCCGATCCCTTCCCGTTTGGCTATCTTCTCCAGAAGGGCGAAAACCACCTTCGCCTGGCCAAAATTCAGTTCTAAGCCATCGGTCTCCTCGGTGGTGATGATCCCTTTCTCGAAGCACTCCATAGCGAAAGCGATGGCGTTGCCCGCGGAGATGGTGTCTAAGCCGTACTCATCGCAGAGGTAGTTAGCGTAGGCCACATCTTCGATATCGGAGAGGGCCACATTGGCACCCAAGAGAGCCGCGGTCTCATATTCCGGCCCCTCGACCCGAATCCCATGCTTCTTGCTGTGGGACCATTTACCACAAGGGGAGGAGCAGCCGAAGCAGGCCTTGTCGGTGACCACTATCCTCTCCCTCATCAGTTCGCCGGCCAACCCTTCTGCCTTCTCGAAGGCTCCCGACTGAAAGTTGCGAGTAGGGAAAGAGCCCACCTCGTCGGACCACATATTGACCCCCGAGGTCCCCAGCCTGGCCCAGCTCTCCCAGGCCTCGCTGGCTCTACAAGCGTCGTACATCTGGCGGGAGATGCGGCGATATTCATCTAGATCGGCCACAGGAATACTTTTGGTTCCTCGAACGGCGATCGCCTTGAGTCTCTTGGCCCCCATCACCGTGCCCACCCCCGCCCGTCCTGCCTGACGGCCGAAATCGTGGCTTACGCAGGAGTATACCACCCCCCTCTCAGCCGCAGGACCGATGGTCGCTATCTGGAACTCCTCCCCCAACTCCTCCTTGAGGACCTTCTCCACACTGATGGAACCCTGACCCCAATATCGACTGGCCTCGCGAAGTTCCACCTCCTCATCATCGACGAAGAGATAGACCGGCTGAGGAGAGACACCCTCGAATATGAAGGCATCATATCCGGCATACTTCATCTCCGCGCAGAGGTGCCCACCTACACTGCTATCGGCGTACCCTCCTGTAGCCGGGGATTTAGCCGCGAAAGTGGTCTTGCCCGCCCCGGGGATCAGGAGACCCGAGAGAGGCCCCGTAGCCACTATTAGTTTATTCCCCGGCCCCAAGGGATCCGTCCCCTCTTCTAACTCCTGGTAGAGGATGCTGGCGGCGAAACCTCGGCCGCCCAAATAACCCCTGGCTAACTCCAGGTTTAGAGACTCCTTCGTGATCTTCCCCCTGGCTAGATCGACACGCAATACGGTTCCCGCATATGCGTTCACCTTGGCGTTCCTCCTTGAAAGCCTATCACTCTATGTATAGGGCTCCCGGCCCGCAATAACTCACGCACTCCTCGCAGAGGTCACACTGGAAGGGTGCTTCGTAGTCGGGATGGACGAAAATCACCCCCTCCGGGCAAGCATCGACGCAGGCCATGCAGGCTATGCACTCCTCGGCATCGATATAGTAAGCCCCTTTCTCATCTCGGGGGATGCAGTCCACGGGGCAGACCTCCGCGCATTCCCCACATTGAGTGCAGGTACGCACCTCGTAAGTCCCGGGATTGGGGAAATGGGGAGTTATGGCTAGGCGTGCCTTTTTAGGGTTGTTCTCTGCGAAGTGGTAGAGAGAACAAGCCAGAAGGCAAGCCCTGCACCCCGAGCATTTGGCGCTATCGGCTCTAAGGTACATTCTCCTCTCCTTGTCCGTCAAGGATCCCTGTGGGAAGCGATAATTTGGCCGGGTAGAGACCCGACCGCTTTTGAGGATACATCAAGGGAGAAGAAAAGTCAAGGGGTCGTATTCACTCACGTAAAATGTTACCGAAGTGGTATAGTTCACTCAAATGATAATGTTACCGGAGGAACTATGCCCAATGACGACGAGATGACCATTGATGAACGACGAAAGTATCTGCGCAAGATG
>Ga0209979_1000888_pt1 | contig 36071 bp, 36 predicted proteins | sample AnhtaG_FD_183114 | JGI IMG/M metagenome (GOLD analysis project Ga0209979, IMG submission 183114) | Deep subsurface microbial communities from Anholt, Denmark to uncover new lineages of life (NeLLi) - Anholt_01485 metaG (SPAdes) (version 2) | ecosystem: Environmental > Aquatic > Marine > Oceanic... | reverse complement strand
TGGACTACAGAGCGTCTCTCGTTGTAAAGTAGAGGACTCCAGGCAAAGTCAGCAGCTCGGAGTCTTCCTTTTTGTACTGTGACTCAACAAATCGAGCTTTTGTGAGAATGTCGCTGGCTGTGCCGCTTCTGGCTCTAAGAAGTAGTTATTGATTCCCTTTTCATCATGGCTTCGATTTCAGCATAGGGTATCTTCACCTTGGGGAGCACAGGTTTGCCGTCAGGTCCCATCTCAATGGCACCGGTAGGGCAAACGAAGGCACAATCGCCACAGCCGATGCACTCCTCAGTTAGCTCGTAAGCATAGAAGGGAGCCGCAACTTCCCGGTAAATACCCCGGTTGACCAGGCTTATCGCCGATTTCCCTATTATCTCCTGGCAGGCCCTGACGCACAGGCCGCAGAGAATACAGTCCTGGTCCCCCAAGACAAACCTGGGCTTCTCAACTCCGTACTCCTCGGCCAATTCCTGTATCCTCTTTACGTTGGGGCACCTGGCTAGCATAAGCTCAATTATGCCCTTGCGCAGCTTTTTTATCTTGTCGGTTTGGGTCTTTACCACCAGCCCTTCTTTCACCGAATAAAGGCAGGCAGCGACGAACTTAAATTTGGAGCCTCCGTCCTCACTTACCTCGACAGTGCATATCCGGCAAGCCCCGTAGGGTTTGACGGCTGGGTGATAGCAGAGAGCCGGGATATTGCCGATTCCAGGCATGCGCTCCACAGCCTCCAGGATAGTCTGACCACCCGATACCGCAATCTCCTTATCGTCAACGGTAAGGTGAACCACGTTAACCCCTTGAGCGTCCTCCACCTCGATAGAGGTCTCGCCATTAATCCATACCTTAGCCATAACTATTCCCCCTTCACTTTCTTATTACTGCATTAAACTTACAAACGTCATAGCAGGCGCCACACTTGATACACAGACCCTGATTAAGGGTGTGGGGTTCTCTCTTCTCTCCGCTGATGGCGTCTGTAGGACATGCCCTCAAACACCTGAGGCAGCCTTCACACTTCTCAGGGTCAATAGAGTACTGGATTAACTCCCGACAAACACCAGCCGGGCACTTTTTCTCATCAATGTGGGCGATATACTCATCCCTGAAGTAATGGAGAGTGCTCAGCACCGGATTGGCCGCGGTTTGCCCCAGGGCACAAAGGGCACCACCGCTTAAGATTCCGGCCAGGTCCTCCAGCGTATCAAGGTCTTCTCGCTTACCCTTTCCCTGAGTAATCCTGCTTAAGGTCTCGCTCATCCGGTTTATCCCCTCCCGACAGGGGGTACATTTGCCGCACGATTCCCCCTTGAGGAACTCAATGAAGTACCGGGCAACATCAACCATACAGGTGTCTTCGTCCATTACTATCATGCCGCCGGAGCCCATCATCGAACCGAGCTTGGTGAGCTCGTCAAAGTCCACCGGCGTATCGAGATACTTTTCAGGGATACAACCGCCTGAAGGGCCGCCGGTCTGCACCGCCTTGAACTTCTTGCCGTTAGGGATACCTCCCCCGATATCGTAAATCATCTCCCTCAGGGTTATCCCCATGGGCACCTCTACCAGACCGGTGTTGTTTATCTTTCCCACCAGGGAAAATATCATCGTCCCCTTGCTACCAGCAGTGCCAATCTGGGAATACCACTCCGCCCCCTTGTTGATTATCAGCGGCACATTAGCCCAGGTCTTGACGTTATTTAGCAGGCTGGGGCTTTCCCATAGACCCTTCTCCGACATGTGGATATATTTAGCTCTTGGTTCCCCTATCTTCCCTTCGAGAGAAGCCATCAGGGCACTAGACTCCCCACAGACGAAGGCACCACCCCCCTTATTTATCGTCACCGTGAAATTAAAGCCAGAGCCCAATATATTCTCTCCCAGCAGCCCGTAATCCATCGCCTGTTCAATGGCTAGCCTGGCGTGCCTTACGGCTAAAGGATATTCGTTGCGGACATAGATATAGCCCATGTGGGAGCTGATAACGTAGGCACCGATGACCATCCCCTCGATAACACTGTGGGGGTTACCTTCAAGGAGGCTCCTATCCTGATAGGCGCCGGGGTCACCCTCATCGGCATTGCAGATTACATATTTAACACTACCTTCAGCATCACGGCAGGACTGCCACTTCCTACCCGTAGGGAAGCCACCACCACCCCTGCCCCTTAAGCCCGACTTTTTAACCTCCTCAATAATCCCCTCCGGGGACATCTGGAAGAGGGCTTTGCTTAAGGCCGAGTAACCCCCGGCAGCAATGTAATCTTCAATATTTGTTGGGTCAATTTCTCCGTTAGCACCGAAGATAGTCCGTGTTTGCCTCTTGTAGAACGGAACATCAGGTTCGTAGGTAATCTTCTCCCCGGTTACCGGGTCCACATAGAGCAGGCGCTCAATGATATTGCCGCCTAAGACAGTCTCGGAGATAATCTCCGGGATATCCTCAGGCTTCACCCTCTGATAGAAAATTTTCTTGGGTCGGATGACCACCACCGGTCCCCGTTCACAGAAACCGTGGCATCCTGTTTCCTTCAGCTCCACACTTATCTGGAGTTCTCGTTTTTCGATTTCATCAATGAAAGCATCGACAACCGCCTCTGCCCCAGAGGCACGGCAACCAGTGCCACCACACACCGATATGCAGGTCTGCTTCGGGTCTTTTTTGTCCAGTATGGACTGTCGCTGGTTCTCTAGCTCAGCAGCACTGCCCAATCTCTTTTCTAATAGCTTTCGTACCTGCTCTACCATGTCATGCCCCCTCAAGAGTTTATTTGCATCCCCTTAAGACGCGGTCGAGCTTATCAGGGGTCATCTGGCTCTCATACTTCCCATCTACCACTGCTACCGGACCGAGAGCACAACAACCCAGGCAGTTAACCGTCTCCAGAGTGACTCTCATGTCCTCTGTTGTTTCGCCAGGTTTTATTCCGTAATCTCTTTCCACCTTATCCACCAGCCTTTGGCCTCCCCTTACATGACAGGCAGTGCCAAGGCAAACGGTTACCAGATGGCGTCCTCTTGGCTTCAGACTGAAAGCCCGGAAAAAGGTGGCTACGCTAAAAACCTGGCTTATGGGAATATCCAGCTTCTGGCCTATTTTTACCAGTACATCCTGTGGAAGGTAATTGAACTCAGCCTGGATATCCTGCAGTAGAGATATTAATTGTTCCTTCTTATCGGCGTAGCTGCCGATAAGAGAATCAACCTTTTCCGTGTAACTCTCTACGATAGCCTTCACTTTGGGGAAATCAAGGGCAAGCTCCATCAGCTAACCTCCTTCACCAGCTTCCTAACTTTATGGTACTATATTTAAAGCCCGCCTCCATCCGTTATCACGCCCGTTTTTGCTGCAAGAATTGCCTCTATTAAGCGGGTATTTTCCAGCGTTACTCTCGCTGACCAACAGAGCGGTGGTAGGTGATATGACGCTGGTGATTATACCTAGTCACCATAACAAGTTGGTTATTTCTACGCTTGAACAGGTGTATCTTACTCTGGTATGATTAGATAAGAGGATGAGTTCATGAGCAGCATTAGTGTTCTTCTTGCCGAGGACCATGTTATAACACGACAGGGTATCCGCCGACTTCTAGAGGATGAGAAAGGCTTGACGGTAATAGGCGAGGCTGGCGATGGTGAGGAAGCAGTGCAGATGGTCACCGAGATGAAACCCGATATAGTCATCATGGACATCGCCATGCCCAAGCTTAATGGTATCGAAGCTACCCGGCAAATCAAGCTCATCCATCCCCGCACTGCGGTGCTTATCTTAAGCGCTTACGATGATGACGAGTACGTCTTTGCCCTGCTTAAAGCCGGGGCTGCCGGTTATCTGTTAAAGAATGTCAGTGGCGATGAGCTTACCCATGCTATTCAAGCCGTCCACAAGGGTGAGCCTGTTCTTGATCCCATAATTGCCCGCAAGGTTATGAATTACTTTAGACTCCCGGGCAAAGTGCCGGGGCTGGAAAGACCCTCTGAGCACCTTAGCAGCCGTGAGATAGATATCATCAAGCTGGCAGCCAAGGGTATGACCAATAAGGACATCGCTGATAAACTTCACCTCAGTAACCGTACCGTTGAGGGTCATCTAAGAACTATCTTCAATAAACTGGGAGTCGGCTCCCGCACTGAGGCAGTGCTGTATGGCTTAAGAAAAGGTTGGCTCGCGCTGGAAGAGCTGCCTTGACTCTCCTTCATTTGAGATATCGGGGTATTACCTATGACACAAGGTTTATTGGGTTCAGAAATGCTGACCAAGATTATTGATGGTTCTCCTATTCCATCATTTGTAATCAATAAGCAACATAAAGTCATTTACTGGAACATAGCCATTGAAGCTCTTACCCACATAAAAAGGGGGAAGATAATCGGGACCGATGAGCAGTGGAGGGCATTTTACACCGAAAAGAGGCCAACTATGGCTGATTTAATGGTGGATGGAGCACCGGCAAGTGAAATTGAAGCCTATTATCGAGGTAAGTTTAAGAAATCTCAACTGATTGATGGCGCCTATGAAGCTGAGGATTTCTTTCTCGACCTTGGCGGGGATGGAAAATGGCTCCACTTTACGGCAAGTCCTATAAGAGATAACAATGGAGAAATAATAGGTTCCATAGAGACCTTGGAAGATATCACCGAGCGAAAGGGTGCAGAGGAGAATCTGCGCCACCACCTACAGGAGATTACCAGGGCCCAAGAGGAGGAGCGGAAGCGAATTGCTCGGGAGCTTCATGATGATACGGCTCAGGTCCTGGGTTCTCTTTCGCGGCAACTGGATAACTTCGTTCGTAAGAAGCAAGGTTTGGCTCCCAATGAGGTCTTGTTTCTTAAAGACCTGCAAGCTCAGCTCAATCGTGGAGTGCAGAGCGTGCATCGCTTCGTTCAGGATCTGCGCCCATCTCTACTAGACGATTTAGGTTTAATCCCAGCAGTGAGGTCATTAGTGAAGGATCTACAAGAGTCCGATGGGATAGGTACCAGCCTAAAGGTGCTTGGTGGAGAAAGACGTTTCTCGCCTGAAGTTGAGTCGCTGCTGTTCCGCATAGTTCAGGAGGCGCTTAACAATATTAGGAGACATGCTCAGGCATCAGAGGCCCAAGTGGTAACGGAGTTCGCCGGAGATAAAGTTAGGGTGACCATCAGTGACAACGGTCGAGGGTTTGAACTATCGGGAGGAGTGGACGACCTTCCCCGTAGCGGGAAGCTTGGCCTCGCTGGAATGCAGGAGCGGGCACGGCTATTGGGTGGCACCCTTGAAGTGAAGTCAACATCAGGCAAAGGGACAACTTTGATAGTAGAAGTGCCTGGCTAAATCACAGCCCTCTAACTAACCAGCTCACTCATCTAGGCGAGACACTGCACAATCCGCTACATTGTGCAATGAGGTAAGGATTTAAGCCTTCGTGCAGTAAGTAATGCTCTTGGTAATTGTTGGGGTTGGACACGTGTACTGTTTACTTTTAATCAGGGTGATGCAGGTTCGGGACCTGCACGGCCTACTAAAGCTAATTGACTGGTTCTGGCGGCTCAGGGAACTCACCATTCAGAGCTTTAATCGCTATCTCTTTGACTTCAATGGAGAAATCCCCACGAGAAATCCACTCTAAGTAATCTGGATAATATACTGCATTCCTCAACTTCTTATTGGAAACTTGCTCTAACAGCTCATCTCGTACTTACGGCAGAGATCGGCGACCTTTGCCCCGATCTCTGCCTCTCTGAACATGGTGATGATTTGTTCCTCGGTATATTTCCTTGCTTTCACTAGAGCCCTCCTTATGATTTATCATGCGGAGACTCTAAGAGCAACTGGCCCAGTTTTTGGAGGGAGGGTCAATTACAACCGAGAGATAATACTGTCAGAGAGGTCTCGATTGTCAGATGATGTCTTATCTACTTCAGATATCCCCCACCCATCGCCAGGGAATGAATATGCAACCACTATCTATTGTGCAAAAGATCCGATCTGCGGTAGGGCGTCAGCGTCTAGCCTTTAGTAATTCTTGTAACTTATCCGCTTCTCCTTCCTTCATTTTATAAAAGTGCTCATGAGTAGGGAATTTCCCTTCCCGAATATCACGAGCATATTCTTGAAAAGCCTGTCTTATTACATCGGCGAGATTTGCATACTTCTTTACGAACTTCGGCGTAAAAACTTCAAAAATTCCAAGCATGTCACTTACAATCAGAAGTTGCCCGTCACAGTAAGGACCGGCTCCTATACCATATACAGGTATGCGAAGAGTATCCGTGATTATCTTGCCTGTCTCTGGTGGCACGCCCTCCACCAGTAACATGGAACATCCTGCCTTTTCAACAGCTCTGGCATCATCAAGCAACGCCATTGCTGCCTCAGCGGTATTTCCCTGCGCTTTGAAACCCCCTAGTTGTGCGGAACTCTGTGGGGTAAGACCAATGTGACCAACTACCACCATACCGGAATCGACAATACCTCGTATCTGCGGCGTTACCCTCTCCCCTCCCTCGAGCTTGATCGCATCAACCCCAGCCTCTTTATAGAACCGACCGGCATTAGCAACTGCATCTTCAACTGATTTTTGATAAGAGAGAAAGGGCATATCACCGATGACAAATACATTAGGCGCTCCCCTACGAACCGCTTCTGCATGGCAAATCATCTGGTCCATAGTTACAGGTATGGTCCCTGAATAACCATACACCACCATACCTACAGAGTCACCCACTAAAATCATGTCAATGCCGGTTTGCTCTGCCAAGTTTGCTATGGGGAAATCGTAGGCTGTAATCCATGTAACCTTCTCTCTCGCCTGTTTCATCTCATTAAAACTAAAGATAGTCTTCTTGGTCATTAGGCTAAACCTCCTTTCAAATATCCTCCCAAACTATATCCAAGTAAGTTGTCCCTATTTATGCAGGTTCTTAGCAGCTACGAAGGTAAGCCCTCTCTCTGTAAGCGCCTTGGCTGTATTGTTTACAGCATCGTGCTTATCCAGGCTGACAAACTGCTTGCGTTTGGTCAAAGGATGAGCGGTCTTTCCCAGCTGACAATAGATGCAATCAAAGGAACAGGTTTTACCCTTAGTTGAAAGGAGGTCTATACCCAGTGACCTGCCCAACCTCCATGATGCTACCGGTCCATAGATAATAGAACTCACTGGCAGCTACCTTAGTTCAATATCTTTTATACGCTCGCTTCCACGGCTCCTTCTTCAAAGCCAGATAATCCCTTACCGCCGTCTTGAGCGTATTTGTCGCCAGAAGAGCGCAGTGCTCGCTCTCCTCAGGCAATCCGCCTAAAGCAGATAGAACGTCCTGCTGACTGATTTTCTTAGCCTGACTGACACTCTTTCCCTTGGCCATCTCGGTGACCATGCTGCCCGCCGCCATGGTCGTGCCACAGCCGTCGGTCATGAAACTAGCATCGCTAATTGTGCCGTTCTTTACTCTGAGCCACATCTCCATGGTATCACCACAGGGGCCAGTTACCTTGGCAAACCCATCAGCATTCTCCATATCTCCCACATTTCTTGGGTCCAGGCTGTGGTCGATAACCGTCTCGGAGTAGACCTTCCTCATCTCGGCTCTAACTAGCTCCTGAAACTTATCCCAGCCAGAAGTCATTGCCCTGCCTCCTACTTTGCCTTAATCGTTATTGACTGGGAAAGAGATTGCCCCAGCTGTTCTACCACCTCAGCGCCGTAGCGCTCGATATCGCCCTCGTCACAGAGCTTGGCCAGCGCCGGGTCGATGGGCAGCTGCCCCAGCAGCGGCGCCTTGGCCGCTTGAGCCATTTCCTCACCCCGGCTCCTGCCGAAGACCTCTATTTTCTTGTCTATCTCGGGCAGGTAGAGGTAGCTCATATTCTCCACCACCCCCACCACCTTTTTGCCCATCTGCTGGGCCATTTTAACCGCCTTGCGGACAATCATGGCGGTCAAGTCCTGCGGGGTAAAGACGATGATTACCCCCGATACCGGCAGGGTCTGCATCACGGTCAGGGGAGCATCGGCGGTGCCCGGCGGCAGATCAACAATCAAATAGTCCAGCCTGCCCCACAGCACCTCCTCCCAGAACTGGGTAATCGCCCGCGCGATGAGCGGGCCGCGCCAGATAACGGCGTCATCCTCGCTGGGAAGGAGCAGGTTGATAGACATGACCTCGATTCCGGAACGGGACAGCACCGGCAGAATGCCGGTATCGCTGCCGGCCGGCCGGGCCTCGATGCCGAACATCTTGGGGATACTGGCGCCGGTAATGTCGGCATCAAGGATGCCTACCTCGTGGCCCTGGCGCTTGAGGGCAATGGCAGTCAGGCTGGCTACCAGCGACTTGCCCACCCCTCCCTTGCCGCTCATCACGGCGATGACATGGCTTATCTGGTTTAAGTCCTTTGGTTTGCCATCAACAAAGCTGACATTTACTGCCTTCACCCCGCTAATTTTACCGATGACATCTTTAATCTTGCCCTCAAGCCATTCCTGAGTAGCCGGTGCCAGGGCGGCTGAGGCCAGAGTAACCTCAACCTTACCGTTGGTAGCGCTGACCTTCTGGACTAAATTCATCTTCACCAGACTGCGCCTGATGTCAGGCACCAGTACCGTTTCCAGGCTTTCCATTACTTGCTTTTTCGTGGGCACGGAATCTCCTCCTTCTAGTGCAGTCGTTCCATGAGGTTGGGTAGTTCACCGTCCAGGTAGAGTTTTACCGCCTCATCAATGCTGGCGACATCGGTGACTATCGCTTCGATATTCTGGCTCTTCAGGCTTTCATAGGCGCCCCAGCCCATCCCGCCGACGATAAGCACCTGGCAGTCGGCGATAGCTTCCGCCATACTGGCGTGCCGGCTCTGGGCACCGGCGCCGTAGCCGTGCCTCTCCCCGGGGGCGGTATCATCCTGGTGTTGGCCGGCAAAAGAGTGGTGCCCCATCTTATCCCGGGTTTCCTTATTCACTACCTTGCCCTCCTCCACGGTCACCACCACGTAAATCGGCGCCCGCCCGAAGTGCTGGCTGATAGTGGCGCCATCCTCGCTAATGACGGCAATCTTCATCGTTGCTCCCTCCAGTTTTCTTAAAATTACCATATTTTCTTTAGTTTGACATCACGCAGATGTCATGAACCACCTTCATCCTGTTCTCACGGCAGAAGGCGATGGCGGCCTCGCTTTCGGAGCCGGGTTGAAGCCATATACGGTCCAGCCCCAATCTCTTACACTCCTTAAGGGCTATCTCAGTTACTTCTGGCGGCACCACAAAGTCGACCACATCGACCTTGACCGATATGTCGGTTAGACTGGGATAGCACTTGACCCCCTCAAGCTCCTTGAGCCTGGGATTTACCGGATAGACCTCATAGCCGCGGCTGGTCAGGTTCTTAAATATCTCATAGCCATACTTCGTGGTGTTGTTGGTGGCACCCACAATGGCGAACCTCTTTTGAGCCATAAATTCCTTTATCAGGTCTTGCATAGCCCTCTCCTCAGCTTTTCTAGAATCTATACCCCCTAATTATTGGCTAGTAGCCTGGTTATATTTTGCCACAGCAAATTTATCTCTCGGCTGACCGGGCTATCGCCATATTCTACCACCGGCAGCCCTTTTACCATAGCCTCGGTGACTATATTATCAAACGGAATCCGGGCGGCTACCTCAATTCTCTGCTCTGAGCAGTAGTCCTCAATGCGGCGGCTGTTCTCCTCGTTGATATCGTGTTTATTGATACACACCAGGGCCGGGACGCCGAAGTGGCGGCAGACGCCTAACACCCGCTCCAGGTCGTGTATACCGGATAGCGTGGGCTCGGTCACCAGCAGGGCTAAGCTGGCGCCGGAAAGGGAAGAGATGACCGGACAGCCGATTCCCGGCGGCCCGTCGCTGATAATAAAGGCCGCCCCCTGCTTCTCGGCCATTTCTTTAGCCTGCTGCCTTACCAGGGCTACCAGCTTTCCCGAGTTCTCCTGGGCAATACCGAGCCGGGCATGGACCAGAAGGCCATATTTAGTCTCCGAGATAAACCAGTGGCCAGACAGGTTTTCCTCCATGGTGATAGCCTCAGTCGGGCAGATACGATAACAGAAGCCACAGCCCTCACATGAGGGAGGGTCAACCCTGAAGTCCTCTATCGCTTCAAAGTGGCACAGCTCTTGGCACAAGCCGCACCGGGTGCACTTCTCCTCATCAATAACAGCCACCTGCCCGCTCCAGAACTCGTGTTTTTGTTTAATAACCGACTCAAGCAGCAGGTGGAGGTCGGCGGCATCCACATCGCAGTCAGTCAGCACCTTGTTCTTAGCCAGAGCGGCGAAGGAGCCGACGATGCTGGTCTTTCCCGTGCCCCCTTTACCGCTTAAGACTACGAGTTCTTTCATCTACCATCTCCCTGATTTTGTCCCAAAGCCCGATAAACGTCTCCCGCAGCTCCGGCATGCCCTCGACCAGAGTAACCCCTTTAGAATAGAGGCGGGCAATCTCGGTATCCAGGGGAATAGTGAGCAGGATGGGTATATCCTCTTTACGGCAATATTCCTCTACTTTCTTATCTCCTACCCCGGCACGATTGAGCACCACCGCCAGGGGTATATTGAGTTCTCTCACCGTTTCCACGGCCAGAACCAGGTCGTTAAGCCCGAAGGGGGTCGGCTCGGTTACCAGCAGGCAGAAATGGCTGTCCTTGATTGATTCCACTACCGGACAGGATGTTCCCGGCGGGACATCAATGATAACTAAACCATCGGGGTTAGCATATTCTTTAACCTGCCTGATAACGGGCGTTGGCATGGCTTCACCTATGGTGAGTCTTCCCTGGACAAACTCAATGCCGTCAGAGTGCCCTTGCTCAACGACGCCGATTTCTCTTCCTTCCTCTGAGATAGCCTTTTCCGGACAGAGGTAGCTGCAGGCGCCACAGCCGTGGCAAAGCTCAGGGAAAACGAGTACGCGGTCGAGCAAAACGGCAATGGCGTTATAGGCACAGACCTCAGCGCACTGGCTGCAGTGTGTGCACTTTTCCTCGTCTACTTTTGGAACTTGGATGCAGACCGCTCCCTTTCGGGTAATCACCGGTTTCAGGAAGATATGGTCATTGGGCTCTTCCGCATCACAATCGAGCAGCTGCACCCGGTGCTTATCTTTCAGGGAAAGGGCAAGGCTGGTAGCCACCAGCGTTTTACCGGTTCCCCCCTTGCCACTGGCGATGGATATTATCATCTCGCCCTCATTCTCTTACCATCTTGGCGCCGCACTGGGGGCAGGTCAGGTTGTAGCAGGGGGTACCCCTTTGATGCGCAACCTTGGTCCCGCAACTAGGGCAAACACAATTCCCAACTGGTCCAGCCCCAGGACGGGTTCCCCCCATCCTGCCACCCCTTTGGTCGCGCCCCCGGGGTGGCCCGGTTCCATCTCCTCTGGGCATAATATCACCTCCAGAATGACGGCTTACTTCCTCTTACTTTCCAGCTCCTCAATGCGGTGCTGAATCTCAGTTAGTTGTTGCGCCAGCATCTGTGATTGAGTTTTCAGCTCTTCAATCTCCTGCTCCGGGCTTGAGAATTGGAGTGCTGGGCCAGTTGGCGGCATCATGCCACCACCCATACCCATGCCTCTACCCATGCCCCGGCCCATACCACGACCCATACCACGGCCCATGCCGCCGCCTTGGCCCATACCTCCACCCATACCTCGGCCCATGCCGCCGCCTCGTCCCATTCCCCCGCCCATGCCGGGAGCAAAACCCTGCCCCAAGCCACCACCTCCACCCGGCGGCGTACCGGGCTGGAGCTTGCCTGATTTGTAGCTCTGAACGGCGTCTTTTACCTTACCCGAAACCCCGGTTATGATTTTAACGCCAGCGCCGGATAGCACCTGGGTGGCATTAGGACCGCAGCTGCCGGTGAGCACTGCCTCCACGCCTTTACCAGCAATCATCTGGGCGGCGGATATTCCGGCCCCACCCGAAGCCATGGCGCTCTCATTATCCACCGCTTCGAACTGCATCGTCTCCGGGTCAACAATGATAAAATACTGGCACCGCCCGAAACGAGGGTCTACCTCGGCATCAAGCGACGTCCCTGTCGCCGAAATTACGATTTTCATAGTTTACACCTCTCCCCCGGCCGGGGGTGAGCCTGTTAACAAGCCAGCACCCCCACCAGGTAAATCTGGGGTATTACCCCTATTTAGCTTCAAGCTCTTTGACTCGAGCTTCTATGTCCTCCAGGTGCTTTCTCACCGCGTTGGCCTCTTCCTTCAGGAAATCCACTTCCTGCTCTGCGGTTGCCTGAGGAGGATAGGGCGTTGCTCCCCACGCTGGGAAGCCGCCGTAGGACCCGGGAGCATAGCCTGTAGCGGCAAATACACCGGGATGCCAGCACCGTGGTAGTCCCCCTCTCCCCCTGCCAACATAAGGCCAGGGAGGAGAAGCACCTCTGAAGCCAAAGCCACCGCCTCGGCCTTGCCAGCCAAACCAACCTCTTCCTATCATGATGTCACCTCCTTTCCCCAATTCTGCATGTACTGGTGCTCTCGCATGAACAGCATCAGCGGGACAGGCTGCGGCGCAGTTTCCACATTCACTACACAGTGCCTGGTCTATCACCGCTATGTTGTTCCGGATGTTTATAGCACCCTGTGGGCAAACATCGACACAGGCGCCACAACCGGTACATTCATCACTGTCAATATAGAACATCTCTCACCTCTTCATAGTCAGGAGCCGAATTCCTCTAATCTGCCGAAAGGTGGCACCCTGGCTGACGCAACGAAGCGCTGTCTCTGGCTCAACCACCTTGGTGCCGGAAATAGCGTCGACGCCGTAGTCGAACAGCAAAGGTGATAGGGGAGCTGTATCCCCTAGTATGACCACATAGGCCCTGGGATTACACATACTAAGCAAGCGCTCAATAGTGTGATTGGTGAAAGCAGTACCGGTGATGCCGACAACATCAGCCTGTGGTATGAGGTTTCCTGCCTCAGTTTCGGCAAAGTCACCTGCCCGCGGATTCTTCTCAATTACCCAGAGCTCTCGGGCTACCTCACGAAGCCTGGGTATGAAAGGGAAATGACCTACTATGGCTGCCTTTTTGCCTTTGCACTTCTCGGCAAGAAGAGCACTAGCGTTAAGCTCAACGCAGTGCTGCTCATCAACCTCAATAAGCGAATTGATAGTAGCCATACCAATGGCTGCCTCAAGTATGTTCTCCGAGTAAGCCATTTGAGCCAGTTCCCAGGCGCTCTTGCTCAGCAGGGAACCTGGCTCCCTTACCGAGGCCGGTTCCTGCCGCAGCGCGTCACGGGGAAGCGTCGCCGCCAGGCCACAGTTACGAGCCAGCACCCCGGTATGAAAAACCCCCTGGCGTATATCTTTTACCCTTGCTTCTGAATTCAAGGTTGACAGCAAACTCTCAAGAATCTTCATCCCTGCTCCCGCTTTCATTGAAAGTGAGCTATGCGCTGAGACTTTTACCACTTACCTCCTCCCCTCTGGTGCCCTCCTCGGCGGCGGCGGCCATATCCAGACCCTCGTGGGTGGAGGGGTAGAATACTCGGCGTGCTGCAGGTAGGGCAGGCCCGGGGTGGCGCATTTATCATGACCTCAAAGGGCACATCCCATTCGTGGCCGCTATCGCACCTGAAGCGCTGCAATGCCATCTGGAAATTGCCGCCCTCAATCCTTATCGCCTTACCATTAAGCAAAGCATCAGCCATTTTCTGCCGGGCTGAGTTCAGCACCCGGGCGAAGGTAGTCCGTGAGACGCTCATCCTCTGGGCGCAATCCTCCTGCTCCAGTCCCTCAAGGTCCTTGAGGCGGATAGCTTCTGCTTCCTCAACAGAAAGGCATACCTCCTCCAAACCCCTTAGTGGTATCCCAGCCGGTTTGAAGTAGGTTGCTTCTGGTATAAAGCCTACTCGTCGCCGTAGTGGTGGTCTGCCCATATTATCTTCAGGACTCCATAACCAGCTATTTTTGACTCATACAGGCGATAGTTTTGCCCATATGACCATAATTATTATAGCTCACCAGGTCTGAGATGTCAAGGAATTGGGGTGGGTTAGTGGGTTCCCTTGGAACTAGAAGGCAACTTCAACACCGTCGATACTCAATTCTTGGTCAGTAATTGTTCTCAAGGGTGGTAGCTCAGTTGCATCCATGCCTGGCTCGTACTTGAAAATGGCACCGATTTTCTTACTCAGTAGAAATATTAAGCGGGAAATGGGGACTTCCATAGGGCAGGCATCCTGGCACTGCCCACAATTGACACAGGAGTCCATAACATGGGTGATTCTCATATTGTAGTCTCCTTTACTAGGGGGAATACTTCTGACCCAACTTCAGCCACAGCACTTACAGAATTACTACAGTCAGGCTCTTACAAAAGGTCGTACCGATGGAAAAGGCGGCCTCGCCGCGCGAACTGTGCAGTATCATCATCGCATTCTCTCTGAGGCATTAAGCCACGCTGTCAAGATGGGGCTGCTTAGTCGTAATATAGCTAAGGCGGTAGACCCCCCACGAGTTGAACGCAAGAATATGGCAACCCTAGCTCTTGAAGACATTCCAAAGTTTCTAGAAGCTACTCAAGAGACACCTTACTATATACTGTTTTACACGGCATTATACACTGGGATGCGCTTAGGGGAGCTCTTGGGGCTAAGGTGGTGTGATGTAGACCTTGATATGGCCTCCCTATCTGTAGTCCAGGCGTTGTACAAGCGCTCTGGGGTTTGCAAGATGGTAGAGCCTAAGAGTTCTGGCAGCCGGCGCCGGATAGCGTTATCACCCTCTCTCGTACTAACATTACGTCAGTATAGGGTTGACCAGCAAGTGCAAAGAATCTTGATAGGGAAACCAATGGCTGATAGCGATCTCGTATTCAGCCATCCTGGCGGTAAGCCTCTTGACCCTGGTGTGGTCAGCCATACCTTTGCTAAAGTGCTTAGGAAAGCCGGGTTACCTCATATCCGCTTTCACGACCTTAGACACACTCATGCCACCCTCTTGCTAAAAGGTGGCGTACATCCTAAAATAGTAAGTGAAAGGTTGGGGCACGCTAACATTGGTATCACCCTTGACACTTATAGTCATGTCTTACCTGGATTACAGGAGAGAGCCGCAGAGAGCTTCGACGAGATGCTGGAACCGAGGGTAATTGCCGAGGATGTTAGCAAAATGTTAGCAAAAGACCCTGGGCCAGATAGCATGGGCCGCTAGCTCAACTGGCAGAGCAGCTGACTCTTAATCAGCAGGTTGGAGGTTCGAGTCCTCCGCGGCTCACCACAAAGCTGGATAGAGCAATTGTTACCGAACTGCGCATTGCCTCGCCCAGTATATGTCATGCTTGTAAGGGGGGCCTAGTCAAGAAGGGTGCAGTCGGATGCCTCTGGGCTTATCTGTCCGCCTTTGGCTAGCCCTTTTGCTACCCAGGCCGGTATCTCACGACGGGCATAGACCGGACAAGCATCCCGCTTCTGCGACGAGCAGTGCAAGATTTCCCAGCAGTGTTTTGGAGCCGCCTCATCGTGGATAACAAGCCCGGCTCTGGCTATAAGCTGGTTGAGTTCTGATACGGGCTGTTGCCTGAATGTCTTGGCTGCTATTGCCTCATCTCCAGAAGCCTCATCATGGATGGTGAGTCCAGCTGCTGCCAGAATCTCACCGATGGTGGGGGCTGGCTTTCGTGGTAACCCCCTCCTCTGTACCCTCTGACCTATAGTCATACCAAGGCCTACCGAAATCAGGATGGGCATGAGAATCACCCCGAGCAAAATCAAAGTAACCTTGCCCGTACCTCGACCAATTTTCTTCACTCTTGCCATTTCAATACTCCCCTCCTGTTTTCATACTATCAGGTAATGCATTGAGAGACATCCGCAATCAAGCCTGTTTTGGAGTGCACTTAAAGCCTGATAATCCTGCCTCCGACCAGGCAGATTTGCCTACCCCCGGCAGGTATTTCTACCTAGCCTTGTTGAAGTGCCTTATTGGCTGGGTTATAATGCAACTAGGGAGAGAAGGCTGTGCGTAAGATTAGTATTGTTATTGCTGATGACCATGCTGTTGTCAGGCAGGGTACCCGCAGCCTGCTGGAGCGGGAGAAAGACCTGGAGGTGGTGGGGGAAGCTGCCGATGGCGAAGAGGCAGTAAAGCTGCTGGAACAATTGCGACCAGATGTGGCAATAATTGATATTGCTATGCCTAAGCTCAGTGGTGTTGAGGTTACCCGAAAGATCAAATCCCGCTGTCCGTCTATCGCAGTATTGATTCTCACCGCCTATGATAATGACGAATACATCTTCGCCCTTCTGGAAGCTGGAGCCGCCGGCTATCTCCTCAAAGATGTCGACAGTCGAGAAGTGGTTGAGGCAGTGAGAGCAGTACATGCCGGTGAGTCAGTACTACACCCAGTCATAGCCCGTAAGGTTATCAGCCGCCTTACATCCTCAGCGACCAAGGTTGGTGAGGAAAAACCAGCAGTAGAGCTGAGTGGACGGGAGATTGAGGTATTGAAACTGGCAGCTCGAGGCTTGAGTAATAAAGACATCGCCACCAAGCTGTTTATCAGCAAACGAACAGTCCAGGGTCACTTGGGTAGTATCTTCAATAAGCTAAACGTGGGCTCACGCACCGAAGCCGTATTCCAAGCAGTAAAAGAGGGATTGATATCCTTTAAGGAACTACCTTAAAGCAAACAGCGTATGGTGCCATGGAGAAGGAAGCAGCCAAGGAAATAAGTTATTCAATAACTAGAGTGCTGCGCAACCCCCATCTGTGGGTAGTGGCGGTTATGGTGGCGCTCCTAGTGATTATCCACTACCATGAAGTCTTTGCCGATGTGTGGATCCTGGAGCGGATAGGCTCGGTCCTGGAGTTTGGCCTGACCCGGCAGACTTTGTGGCGAATCCTTTTCCTGGTACCAGTAACTTACGGGGCGGCTACGCTTGGCATTGGGGGAGGGTTAAGCATACTGATACTGGCAACTATAGCGATGCTACCTCGGGTCTTCCTCATCTCACCGGCACCGCAGGAAGCACTGCTCGAGACTGGTGGGATTATCCTCACTGGTGCCCTTGTCGTCTTACTGTTCCACGCTCTACAAAGGGGGAGGCAGCAGCTTTCTGAGCAGGAGGCAACCCAGAGCATGCTCAATTTACAGATTAAACGGCTGGGCATGCTTTATGCCACCTCCAGTTTGCTGAGCCGGTCCCTAGAACCGGGGCACTGCTTGGCGGTTATGGATAAGGTGGGACAGCTAATGGAGACCGAGACTACTTGGCTTTACCTTTGGGATGAAGGGCAAAGGGAGCTGAGGTTAGCTGCTTCAAGTGGTTTGTCTGAGGAGGTGGTGCCAAAGACACTCGGATTGGGTGAGGGCCTAGATGGCGCGGTGGCGCAGTCGAGGCAGCCCATCGTTATCGAGGATGTATCCGCCAATCCCATATTTAAGTCAACATCGTCGGGGTCAGATAACCTGCAAAGTATAGTCATCGTGCCCTTGATAGCTAAGGGTGAGATTAAAGGTACCTTAGGTGTAGGTACTCGTTCCATTCGCCATTTTCCCCCAGATGAGATAGACCTACTCCGTACCATTGGGGATCAGATCAGCATGGCTATGGAGAACGCTCGCCTTTATGAAAAAGAACGTCTTATATCTGAGGCGCTACGTGTTTCGGAAAGAAATTACCGGGAATTGTTCGAGAATGCCAGCGATGCTATATGGGTTCATGACCTCAGTGGCATAATCGTGGCTGCCAATAGCGCTTTCGTGAGGCTTACTGGATATAAGCGAGATGAGCTGATTGGTGCCAATGTGTCAATGCTCCTGTCGTCTCACGGCAAGAACATGGTGGATAGAGAGGCGCATGAAAAGGCGCTGAGGGGAGAAGCTAGTGACCCATATGAACAGGAACTGGTTAAGAAGGACGGAAGCGTGGTCTTCATTCAGCTCGGGACAAGTCTGATAACCAAGGGGGGACAGCCCTGGGCCTTCCAGCACGTTGCCCGGGATATCACCGAGGTGAAAATGACCCAAGATAACCTGAGATTCTACGTGCAGCAGGTGAGTCGGGCTCAAGAAGCGGAGCGCAAGCGTATCGCCCGGGAACTACACGACGGAACAGTTCAAACCCTGGTCACCGTTTCCCGCAGCTTGGACGACCTAGCCTCGGGGAGTTCCCAGCCCTCAGTAAAGGACATCCGAGAGCAGGTGAGAGGCATACTTCAGGAAGTACGCCGGTTTGGCCAGCAGCTACGACCTTCTGTACTGGATGACCTGGGGTTACTACCAGCAGTGAAGTGGCTTGTTTCCGAGCTGACCGATAACTACGGCATAGCTGCCGATATTGAAGTGGTCGGCAGTGAGCGCCAGCTTTCGCCTGAGACTGAGTTAATGCTATTTCGCATCATTCAGGAGGCATTGTCCAATGTGCGGAGGCATTCTCAGGCCAGCAAGGTGGTAATCAAGGTGGAATTTGCCGACCATAGTACCAAGATCATGGTCAGTGACAACGGCACAGGATTCGAGATGCCGACCAGAATAGGTGATCTGGCTAGAAGCGGGAGGCTTGGCTTGGCTGGGATGCAAGAGCGAGCCCAGTTGTTGGGTGGGACGTTATCTATTGACAGCAAACCGGGCAAGGGAACTACGGTGGCGGTAGAGTCACCACTGTAGGATAACCTTACTCTGGGAGGAGGCTGATGAGACAGCTACGACGCTTGCTGACATTATCACTAACCTCAGTCATTTCTATCCTAGAACAAACCAAGTTCAACCTCAAAAATTGGCTGAGAGCAATACAACAGCATGATGAACGTTTGGCGGTCAAAGGTAGGCAGCAACTAGAGCAACCCAGCATCCGCACCGAGAGTCCTGTGGAGTGCTTGCAGGCTATTATTGATGGCTTCGAAGATGAAATGATGATCATCGGTCCCGACTTCCGCGTTAGGCAGGTAAATAATGCTATACTGCGGCGGCTGGGAACACCAGCAGTAAACGTTATCGGGCAGCCTTGCTTTTGGGTTAGCCACGGTAGTGAGGAGCCATGCCGCCCGCCATGGTGCGAATGCCCCCTTGACCGGGTTTTGGAAACGGGCCAGTCTATTCACGTAGTTCATACCCATTGGGAGGGCGAGGTAGGTGAGGGTGGCGAAAGATGGTTAGAGATAGTGGCATCCCCCATTTGGGACAACCAAGGTCGGGTCACCGAGGTAATCGAGCTGGTGAGGGATGTGAGCCAGAGCAAGAAGTTGCAAAAGGAAATCCTCAGGGCGAACCGAGAGCTGCTAGCCCTCAATTCCATTACTTACGCTCTAAGCCAGTCGCTCGATCTAAAGGTGACGCTCCAGGCTGTTGCCGAGACGATGCTTGATGCCCTGGAAGCGCAGGCAAGCTGGGTAAAGCTATTAGACGACACCAGCCGACTATCGGCACGGGCCAGCCGCGGACTGCCAGCAGAGGTCCTGGATGAGCTAATAGAAGCTGTATCTAACCTTGGTTCAGGCGAACACACAGTAACGTCGGCAAGCTATTTTATGGTACCTGGCGAGGGCACAAACGGGCGTGACCAAACTCTATGGCAGTTTGCCGTAACTCCGTTAAGGTCAAAGGGAGTCACATTTGGAACAGCCGGGGTGGCTACGGTTAAGCGCCCTGTCGACCAGCAGCGCATCCAACTACTGGATGCTATTGGTAATCAAATAGCAGTGGCTGTAGAAAGGTGCCAACTTTATGAGGAAGTGCAGCTTGCTCGGGACTTGCGAGGGGAGTTGCTGCATGATGTCATCACCGCCCAGGAGGAGGAGCGGCGGAGAATTGCCCGAGAATTACATGACGAAACCGGTCAAGCTCTTACTGCCTTAAGGCTCTGCCTGGAGAGGTTAGCCCTGGCCCCGGTGCCCAGTGCCGAAGAGACCAAAGTCCGACTAGCCCAAGCCTCGGAGCTGTGCCAGCAAGCTGAGGAAGAGGTGGATAAGCTCATCTTCGATCTGCGCCCCGCCCTTCTCGATGATTTGGGACTGGTTGAAGCGATAGAATTCTATGCTCAGACGCGCCTGAAAACAGCTGGCATCGGACTGAACTTAAGAGTGACGGGGAAGGAAAGAAGACTATCGGGAGAGAAAGAAGCCGCCCTCTTCCGTGTCATGCAAGAGGGCATAACTAATATCGTCAAACATGCCCATGCCAAGAGGGCGATGATACATTTACAATTCAAAACAAACCAACTGGTGGCACAAATCAAAGATGATGGCTGCGGATTTGAGACCAGCCGGATAGGGAGCTCCCATAATCCCAAGCGTGGCCTCGGCCTGCTTGGAATGAGAGAGAGAATGAACCTAATCGGAGGAAGCTTGAGCATCGTATCTAAGCCGGAGGGTGGCACGCATCTCAAGGCAGTAGTTCCCCTAGATGGGGAAGGAGTTAAGGAGTGAGAAGTATCAGGGTGCTACTAGTAGACGACCATGCCCTAGTGAGGGAGGGTATTCGCTCTCTTTTACAACTTCACGGCGATATAGACGTGGTCGGGGAGGCAAGTAATGGCAGGGAGGCTATTCAAAGGACCCGTGAATTAACCCCTGATGTGGTAGTTATGGACATAAGTATGCCTTCTATGGGAGGGATAGAGGCTACCCGCCAAATCCTTAAGGAGAACTCCGCGGCAAAGATTGTGATTCTGTCTCGTCATGACAATCTGAGCTATGCTCGCTCCCTTCTAGAAGCTGGAGCTTCAGGATATGTACCCAAGAAGGCAGTATCCACAGAGCTGGCTACAGCCATCCGGGCGGTTTACGCTGGCGATGTGTTTTTGCACCCCTCCATAGCCAGAGCGGTGGCCGAGGACTACATCCAGCTAGCCCGGTCGCAACATAAAATAGGTGCCTACGAACGCTTAACCGGGAGGGAAAAGGAGATACTGATGCTCATCGCCGAAGGCCACTCAAGTCATCAAATTGCTGACGAGCTCTATTTGACCGTGAAAACAGTTCTCAATCATAGAAGGAACATCATGGAAAAGCTCGGCGTTGATAACTCTGCCCAACTTATCAAGTATGCCATCAAAATGGGTTTGGTGGATGACGACTTCTAGCTAATATCGAGTAGACAGCGCAAAAGTAACCAGCGAAAGGCCTCTACCCCAATGTAGAAGCCTTTTTCTATTTCGCCTCACCCATAATTGGGAATTTGTCCCCCAGATTTTGGGACTTTCCCCCATTACCAAGACAGCTATCGGCATGTTATCATCGCATACAGATGAAGGATTAGCCTTTATGTGAAGGCGAGGCAAGGTGGAAAGATGGAAAGGCAAAGCAGGCAAGCTAGAGTGGATGCCAAAGAGCAGTTAGTCAAAGACCTCCGAGGCGTAGATATCTTTACCGGGCTTTCTAATTATGATCTAGGACAAATAGCGGAGATTTGCAGTCAGCGCATTTATCATGCCGGCGAGCTTTGTGCCATCCAAGGCGAGACCACAGACGAGCTACGTATTGTAAATGCTGGCAAGGTTGTCATTGAGCTGCGGATCGAGGTTGCCCCCTACACCCAAACACTCAGAATCACTACCCTAACCGGGGGCAACGCGTTCGCTTACTGTAGTCTTAGTAGTCTTAGGGAGCCATATGAATTTATTGCCTCAGGAAGATGCCTCGGGGAGACTCAAATCATCTCAATAAAGGCGTCAGATTTGCAACGCATCTTCGGAGAAAGGCCATCAATTGAACGGGTAATGATGAGGAATATGGCCACAGTTATGTGCTCGAGGCTGAAAGACAGCATGACTCAGCTATTGTGCCTTGTTGCCGAAATGATCAAACAAGGAAAATAGACGGTTGACCTAGAAAGAAAGTGGTTGCGATTGACAGAGACGGCAAAGGAAACGATTAAAGTTACCCGCGGATTTTCCGATTTCAGCGAGACAGTTAAGAGTTTGAGCGGGCTGGATGTAAACTGGTGTTATCAATGTTTAAAGTGCTCTAGTGGTTGCCCCGTTTCCTACGCCATGGACTTTACACCGGCGCAGTTAGTCCACGCCATTCAGTTGGGCCTGACCGACCTGGTGCTGAACAGTAAGACCATCTGGCTTTGTGCCTCGTGCCAAACATGTACTACTCGCTGCCCACAGGACGTAGACCTCGCCGGGGTAATGGACGCAGTAAGGATCATTGCCCAGCGGGAGAAAATAAAGGCTAAGGTACCTGAGGTTCCCACCTTTTATCGGAGTTCCCTGGGAAATATCAGCTTCTTTGGCCGCATGTATGAACTGGGTTTGGTCCTCACGCTTAAGCTCCTTACTCGTAGTTTTACCAAGGATATAGGCCTGGGGCTCAGGATGCTGAAGAAGGGAAAGCTGAATATCTTCCCCAGCTTTAGGGGAGCACTGGCGGCAAGGAGGATATTTTCACAAGTCAAGGCTATGGAAAAGAGATGAGGTACGCATATTATCCCGGGTGCTCTCTTCACTCTACGGCAAAAGAATATGACCATTCGCTTCGTGCCATATGCACTAGGCTGGGGATAGAACTAGTGGAGATTAAGGGCTGGTTTTGCTGCGGTTCATCCCCCGTGCACAGTGTCTCCAGTCTACTTGCTTCAGCTCTCTCCCTGGGGAATCTGATGCTGGTGCCGAAGATGGGGTTACAAGAGGTTTTCGTGCCCTGCTTGGCTTGCTTCTCCCGGTTCAAATCGGCTCTGTATAACCTGGAGAATGAACCCGGACTGAAACAAAAGATGGAGCAGGTGCTCGGAGGGAGATGGAGCGACAGCGTCAAGGTCTATCATCCGCTTCAGATACTTTCTGAGGAGTCTCAACTGGCTAGCATTTCGAGCCTGGTGAAGCGGGAATTGGCTGGTTTGAAAGTGGTCTGCTACTACGGGTGTTTGCTGACCCGCCCACCAAAGGTTACCCAGTTCGATATCTGTGAGTATCCGGAAAGCATGGACCGGGTGTTAAGGGCACTGGGTATTGCTACCCTGGACTGGTCCTACAAAACGGATTGCTGTGGAGGTTCTTTCGCCCTGACCAGAACTGACATTGTGCTTAAACTGAGCCATGACATCCTTGAGGGGGCTAAATCGGTGGGTGCGGATGCAATTGCTGTTGCCTGTCCACTTTGCCACACCAATCTGGATACCCGCCAGGAGGAAATCGAGAGAACCTATGGTACAGATTACAAGTTGCCCATCTTATATTTTACCCAATTGATGGGAATCAGCTTTGGGCTGTCGCCGAGGGAACTGTTACTGGGAAAACATTTTGTCGATGCTGAGAGGAAACTTGAGGAGGTGAGTCGGCATGCTTGATAAAAAGGTCGGTGCCGCGTTGGTAGTGGGCGGTGGCATTGCTGGGATGCAGGCAGCGTTAGACTTAGCTGAATCAGGTATCAAGGTCTATCTGGTTGATAAAAACCCGGCTATTGGTGGTGCCATGGCTCAGCTTGATAAAACCTTCCCCACAAACGACTGTGCCATGTGCACCTTAGCCCCAAGAATGGTCGATTGTGGAAGACACATAAATATCGAGAAGCTGACCTATTCAGAAATCGTTGGTATTCAGGGGGAGCCCGGCCGGTTCCAGGTTCAGATAAGGAAAAAGGCACGCTCCGTTGACGCCGAAAAGTGTACCGGTTGCGAGGAATGCGCCCAGAATTGTCTCGTCCGCTATAAGGCTTACCTCGAGCCTATAGAAGTGGCCGAGCCGAAGCTAACGTCTGAAGAGCGGTCAAAGGTTATGGACATCATCAACCGTCACACAGGCAAGGTGGCTCCACTCATCGGTGTACTTCAGGACATCAATGAAGAGTTCCGCTACCTACCGGCGCCGGTGTTGCGCTATGTGTCCCGAGACCTGAATATCCCTCTAGCCCACATACTGAAGGTTTCCACCTTTTACTCCCTTTTTAGCCTGAAACCCAGGGGCGAGCATATCATTACCGTGTGTCAAGGTACTACCTGTTTTGTGCGTGGTGCGGAAAGGATAATGGGGGAACTGAAGATGGCACTGGGCATTAGCCCCGGTGAAGTAACTGATGACGGGAAATTCAGCTTGGAGACGGTGAGGTGCATTGGTTGTTGTGCCCTGGCACCGTGTATACGAATTGACCAGGCTGTGCATGCCAAGGTTCGAACTACTGGTGTTGGTGATATCCTGGGAGGTTATTAGGATGGGGATCCAGGACTTGCGTGACCTCAAACGGCTCCAAGAAGAGGGATTGCATAGTCTGTTCCCGCCACAAATTAGAGTGGCGGTAGGGATGGGAACATGCGGTCGTGCCTCCGGGGCTGAGCATGTACTCAAGGCGATTCAGGAAGAAAGCAAAAGGCGCAAGCTGGACATCCTAATTACCAGCACCGGCTGTTTAGGTTTCTGTCAGAAGGAACCCCTCATTGATGTAATTAAGCCAGGCTGGCCAAGGGTTATCTACGCAGAAATGAATGGGGAAAAGGCGAGGGAAGTTATTGCTGCTCTGGCCGATGGCAAGGTCATCCCCGACTACGCCCTGTGCAAGGTTATAGAGGAAGCTAACATTGTTGAGGACTCGGTGAGAAAGTATCCTATCAATGGGCTACCAGAGGGTATTGCCAGAATACCAAACCTTGAGGACGTACCCTTCTTCAGCCGTCAGGAGAAAAGGGTCTTACGCAATTGCGGCCTTATTAATCCCGACAAGATCGAGGAATATGTTGCCCAGGGCGGCTATTCCGCACTTTTGACGGCGCTGACTAAGCTAAAGCCTGATGAAATAATTGACCTGGTAACAAAGTCTGGCTTGAGGGGCAGGGGAGGTGCCGGCTTTCCTACGGGAAGGAAGTGGAGCTTTTGCCGTCAGGCTGACGGTGAGCCTAAGTACATTATCTGCAATGCCGATGAAGGGGACCCCGGTGCCTACATGGACCGGAGCATCCTAGAAGGGAACCCTCATAGTGTTATCGAGGGGATGGTCATTGGAGCCTATGCCATTGGTGCCAAACAGGGCTACATTTATGTGCGAGCGGAATACCCCCTAGCTATCGACAAACTAAAGACTGCCCTAGAGCAGGCAAAGGAGTATGGCTTTCTTGGAGAAAATATCCTGGGCTCAGGTTTTGACTTTTCCATTGATATTGAGCGTGGCTCCGGGGCTTTTGTCTGCGGAGAGGAGACGGCGTTGATAGCCTCTATCGAAGGGCTAACCGGCGAACCTCGGCAGCGTCCCCCCTTCCCGGCTCAAAGCGGGCTCTGGGGAAAACCAACAAATATCAACAACGTGAAAACGTGGGCAAATATCCCGCTCATCATCGCCCGTGGGGCTGACTGGTTCTCCCAGATCGGCACCGAGAAAAGCAAAGGGACTATGGTTTTCTCCCTGGTGGGAAAGGTGAAGAATACCGGGCTGGTTGAGGTGCCCATGGGCACAGAATTGCTTTCACTAGTTTTTGGCATAGGCGGTGGCATCCCGGACAACAAGAAGCTCAAGGCGGTTCAGACTGGCGGCCCCTCCGGCGGGTGTATCCCAGCGCACCTAGCGCACCTATCGGCGGACTATGAGACCCTGGCTGAGGCCGGCTCAATTATGGGGTCCGGTGGTATGGTGGTTATGGATGAGGACACCTGCATGGTTGATGTGGCTAGGTATTTCCTCAACTTTACCAGGGATGAGTCCTGTGGCAAATGCACCCCGTGCCGCGAAGGAATCAGACGAATGCTGGACATCCTTACCGATATTACTGAAGGGCGGGGGCAAGAAGGCGACATCGAGTTACTGGAGGAAATGGCCGGAACAATCATCGATTCTTCACTGTGTGGGCTAGGGGGCACCGCCCCTAACCCCGTGCTTACTACCATCCGTTACTTTCGGGACGAGTACGAGCAGCATATAAAGTATAAGCGCTGCCCGGCCATGGTCTGTAGCAAGATCATCTCCACCCCCTGCAAGTATAACTGCCCGGTGAAGACCGATGTCCCCGCCTTCATTGCCCATATTGCTCGGGGGGAATACCGGGAAGCCTTTGACGTCATTCGTAAACCGAATCCTTTGCCCATCTCTTGTGGTTATATCTGTCACCACCCTTGCGAGGAACGTTGCCGCTCCCTGGAGACCGGCGGTGAGTCCATCTCGATCAAGGCGCTGAAACGGTTTGCCGGTGATTACGTCATGAAGAACGGTTTTAAACCCTTGCCTAAGCCCGAGGTGCCAGCGCTGGAGAAGGTAGCCATCGTCGGTTCTGGACCAGCCGGCCTGGCTGCCGCCTACGACCTGGCTTGTCTCGGTTACCAGCCCACCGTTTTTGAGGCCAGCCCAGTAGTAGGTGGGAACCTGACCATGGTTATCCCCGAGTATCGCTTGCCCCGGCGCATTGTAGAACTTGAGATTGAGTGCATCAAGCAAGCCGGGGTAAATATCCTCACCAACACACCCCTGGGCCCTGACCTTACCCTTGATGACCTCTTCGCCCAAGATTATAAGGCTATCCTCCTCGCTGTTGGCGCCCATAGGAGTCTGAAGTTAGACCTGCCCGATGCGGATACCGCGGGGGTGATGAATGCATTCGGCTTCCTGGAGGCGGTTAAGACGGGCAAGAAGGTCTCTCTGGGGGAAAAGGTGGGAGTCATTGGTGGAGGCAATGCTGCCATCGACGCCGCTCGGACGGCTCTGCGAGCCGACGCCAAGGAGGTCTTCATCATCTACCGAAGGAGTAGAGCGGAAATGCCAGCCATGAAGCGAGAGATTGAGGCCGGCGTCGAGGAAGGAGTTAAGATTATGGAGTTAGCGGCTCCGGCCCGGATTATCACTGACAACGGACGGCTAGTCGGCGTTGAGTGCCTCGCCATGGAGCTAGGGGAGTATGATGAGACCGGCCGGCGGCGACCCATCCCCATCCCTGGTTCAGAATTCATTTCCCGGCTGGACAACCTGCTCCTGGCTATCGGCGAGGAACCTGACCTCTCCTTCCTGCCTCCAGGGCATGGATTGGAGATTTCCCAACGCAACACGATAGTGACCGACCCGGAGACCTTGGCTACGGGGCGACCCGGCGTCTTTGCCGCTGGTGATGCTGTAACCGGGCCTTCTACTATCGCCGATTCCATCGCCAGTGGCAAGCTGGCAGCGGTGAGCATAGATAAGTTCCTGCGGGGCAAGCCGATAGTCAGGGAGTACTCTGTCACTGCGCCGTCTCCGTATGTGGAGCCGGTGGAACGGACCGAGGAAGTGCTCGAACTGCGGCGTTTCCCCATGCCCTGCGCCCCGGTTACGGAACGGGTGCACAACTTCAGCATGGTGGAATTGGGCTTAAGTGAGGAGATGGCTCGTAAGGAGGCGCTACGGTGCCTTCGTTGCGATTTACGATAGAAGAGGCAGTATGGCGGTTTCACTTATCATAGATGACCAGAAAGTTGAGGCGGAGGCAGGAGACACTATCTTGGACGCAGCCAAAGCGGCCGGCATCCGCATCCCCACCCTTTGCCATCACCGGGCTTTGGCTCCCTATGGAGGCTGCCGCCTGTGCTTGGTGGAAATCACCGGCAGGCCGAGGCTGGCTGCTTCCTGTGCCTATCCCGTGGAGGAAGGAATAGAGGTAAAAACGGCTTCGCCCCGCGTCCTTAAAGCACGCAAGCTCAGCATGGAGCTGCTCCTGCTGCGTTGCCCTGACGTTCCCAAACTAAAGGAACTGGCAGAGGAGATTGGCGTTGATGAAGCGGTACTCAAGCGATTCAAGGCGGATGACGAGAAATGCGTCCTTTGCGGCCTTTGTGCCCGGGTGTGCCGGGAAAGAATGGGGGTGGGGGCTATCGACTTCATTAACCGCGGGTATAGGAGGGAGATAAGCCCGCCTTTTGGCGAGTTTTCATCCATATGTGTTACCTGTGGGGCCTGTGAAGTGGTGTGTCCCACCGGAGCAATCAATCTGGCCGAAATCACCCAGAATAAACCGAGGCCAATTCTATCCGAGTATAATGCTGGGCTGGCTAGAAGGGGGTCAATTTATATTCCCTTCGCCCAGGCTATACCCAAGGTACCCGTCATCGACCGTGATACCTGTATGCATTTCCTGAAAGATGCCTGTAAAAGCTGTGAGAACTTCTGCGGACCAAAGGCTATCAACTATGAGCAGCAAGATGAGAATGTGGACGTCGAAGTCGGGGCGGTAATACTCACCCCTGGTTACGAAATAATTGACCCTGAGATAAAGAAGGAGTTGGGCTACGGGAGATACCCCAATGTGATTTCAAGCCTCCAGTTTGAGCGACTGCTTTCGGCAAGCGGACCTTATATGGGCAGTGTCCTGCGTCTCTCTGACCTCACTACGCCCAAGAAAATAGCCTTTATCCAGTGCGTAGGTTCGCGGGAGATTGAGCACAACTACTGCTCTTCAGTTTGCTGTATGTATGCCACCAAAGAGGCTGTCATTGTCAAAGAGCACGAGCCGGATATCGACTGCACCATCTTCTACATCGACCTACGAGCCTTCGGCAAGGGGTTTGAGGCTTACTATAATCGCGCCAAGGAGCTCGGGGTCAAATATGTCCGTTGTCGTCCCTCTTCTATCAAGGAAGTGCCGGCAACCAGAAACCTTATAATCCAATATCAGAAAGAAGGCGGCGAAATTGTCACCGATGAGTTTGACCTTGTCGTCCTCTCCGTAGGACTCAGGGCAACACCGCAGGGGGCGGAACTGGCTCGGAGCTTTGGCATTGACCTCAATGAGCACGGCTTTGTCAGCACCGATGAAGTCTCCCCCACCCAGTCTTCAAGGCAGGGGATTTATGTAGCCGGCCTCTTTTCCGGGCCCAAGGATATACCAGAAAGCGTGATGGAAGCTTCGGCGGCAGCGTCAAAGGTAATGGGCTTTCTAGCCGAGGAGAAGGGGAGCCTCATTACTGAGAAGACATACCCCCCGGAAAGGGATGTCTCGGGACAGGAGCCGCGTATTGGCGTCTTTGTCTGCCACTGTGGCCATAACATAGGTGGCGTAGTGAACGTCCCGCAAGTCGTTGAATACGTCAAGACCCTGCCCGATGTTAGTTATGTCGAGGACAACCTGTATACTTGCTCCACCGATACTCAGCAGGCAATCAAGAACAAGATTCTGGAGCATGACCTCAACAGGGTTATCGTAGCCTCATGCACCCCAAGAACCCATGAGCCCTTGTTCCAAGATACTCTACGAGAAGCCGGGCTCAACCCCTACCTGTTCGAGATGGCCAATATCCGTGACCAGTGTTCCTGGGTGCATATGCACGAACCAGAAGCGGCAACGGAAAAGGCAAAGGACCTGATAAGGATAGCCGTGGCCAAGGCGAGGTTGCTAGAGCCCCTTTACTCCCAGTCTATAAGCGTGATTCCCAAGGCTCTGGTCATTGGCGGTGGCATGGCAGGAATGACGGCTGCCCTCGACCTAGCGGAACAGGGCTTTGAGACCTACCTGCTGGAAAAGGCTCCTGCTCTGGGTGGGAATGTGCGAAGGCTGAAATTCCTTATGAATGGCGATAAACCGCAAGAATGGTTGAACACCCTGATTGACCGGATAACTAAGCACCCCAATATACAAGTTCACACCGAAGCCGAAATCACGGACTTCCAGGGGTCGATAGGCAACTTCAAGACGGAGTTCACCGCCAAGGGCAAGGCTCAGACCATCGAGCACGGGGTTGTCATCGTGGCCACCGGTGCTCAAGAATACCAGCCGCAGGAATATATGTACGGGCAAGACCCAAAGGTGATGACCCAGCTAGAGCTGGAGGAGAAGCTGAGTAATGGCGACTTCAAGGCGAACTCGGTGGTTATGCTCCAGTGTGTTGGCTCGCGTGAGGAGCCACGAGCCTATTGCAGCCGGGTGTGCTGCTCTCAGGCGGTAAAGAATGCGCTGAAGATAAAGGAGAGAGACCCCAAGGCAGATGTGTTCATCCTGAACCGGGATATCCGCACCTACGGCTTCTACGAGGCATATTACCGCAAGGCACGCCAAGCGGGGGTGAGGTTCATACGATTTGAGGATGGCCATAAGCCAGAGGTGATGTCAGTCAACGGGCACCTGGTAGTATCGGTGGACGATAGCCTGCTGGATATGAAGCTGAATATTGATTGCGATGCCGTCATCCTGTCCGCCGGCACAGCGCCGCGGGATGACAACAGTAGCCTGGCCCAGAAGCTCAAGATACCCCTAACCCAGGATGGGTTCTTCCTGGAGGCTCACATGAAGCTGCGACCAGTGGATTTCGCCAGCGATGGCATCTTCCTCTGCGGCCTAGCGCATAGCCCCAAGACCCTCAGTGAGAGCATCGTCCAGGCAAGCGGGGCAGCAGCCAGGGCTTCAACAGTGCTCTCCAAGCGCCAGATTAAGCTGGAGGCAAGGATATCTCAGGTTGTGGACGAGAACTGTGATGGTTGCGCCTACTGTATTGAGCCCTGCCCCTATGATGCCATCACCCTTATAGAGTACATGAAGGACGGCGCGGTGAAGAAGACGGTGGAGTCAGACCCCAGCAAGTGCCGCGGCTGCGGGGTATGCCAGGCTACCTGCCCCAAGAAGGGCATCCTTATTCGCAACTTCAGGCTGGAGCAGCTATCAGCCATGGTGGAGGCAGCATTGACCAAATGAGCACTGAGACCTTTGAACCATTAATCATAACCTTTTGCTGCAACTGGTGTTCCTACGCTGGGGCCGACCTTGCCGGGGTTTCTCGGCTTCAGTATCCGCCGAACATACGCATCATCAGGGTGATGTGCTCTGGCATGGTACACCCCAACCTGGTCATCGATGCCTTAACCAAAGGGGCAGACGGCGTGCTTATCTGTGGCTGTCATCCCGGGGATTGCCACTACCAGGAGGGTAACCTGAAGGCTGAGGCCAGGGCTGATGCCATCAAGCTGATGATGCAGGACTTCGGCATTGAGGAGGAAAGGTTCAGACTGGAATGGGTCTCCGCCTCCGAAGCACCCAAGTTCGCTCAAGTAGTAACCGAAATGGTGTCTGAAGTCAAGACGCTGGGTCCCGGCACATTTAGGACTTTCTAGGAGGGGACGATGGAATTGGCACGGACGTTTGGTGGCAAGAAATTCATGTGGGACGGAGTGACTTACCAAAACCAAGGAGAGGCGAAGGAGGTCGGGCAAAAGTACAAGGGCGACGGCTTTGACGTGGAACTGGTCGAGGAGGGGGGAGAGTACTTCCTGTTCACCCGAAGAGTGGTTAAGGAAGTAGTAGTCGAAGGAAAACCAATTTGAAAGGAGGTTTAAATCATGGTTAGAGTAGCTGAGGAGTGGCTGGCCACCTGTGGTGGCTGCGAGGTAACTATTCTGGATATCGGGGAGCCGCTTCTAGAACTGTTGCCCAAGCTGGAGTTTGTCCATATGCCGGTCATCATGGACCACAAGTATTACGGGCAAACCGGGGAGAAAACGGAGCTGGAGATTCCAGAGGCGGATGTGGGGATAATCAGCGGCAGCATACGCAACGAGGAGAACCAGCGGGTTGCCGAGGAGATGCGCAAAAAGTGCAAAACACTGATTGCCATAGGCTCCTGCGCCAACTTCGGCGGTATCCCGGCCCTGGGCAACATGTACACAGTGCAGCAGATCTTCGACACAGTCTATCGGGAGACAAAGAGCACCGATGCCGGGGATACCCCAGCTCAGGACATACCACCCTTGAAAGACAGGGTATATGCCGTGCCTGAGATTGTTAAGGTTGACATCCAGCTACCGGGCTGTCCAACAACGCCTGAGCTGGTGGCTGAAGCCCTGACCTGCCTTCTGGAGGGGAAACCATTCACCCTGGCGGAAAGAAGTGTCTGCGACGACTGCCCCCTGAAGAGGGAGAAAAAGGCGGTGACCAAGCTAAAGCGACCCCTGGAACAAGCTGAGTTTACTCCGGGTCAACCACTGGAGGAGGTGCGTTGCCTCATGGAGCAGGGCTACCTCTGTCAGGGGCCGGCGACAAGGTCCGGCTGTGGTGGAGCGGATAAAGTCCCTCGTTGCGTAAGGGCTTACATGCCCTGCCGAGGTTGCTTCGGCCCCATCCGAGCCGGGGCTAACCCCATGGTGGATATGATGGGTGCTCTTTCTTCAATCGGGCTTGACCCCAGGGAGATAGAGGACAGAATGGCAACCTTTAACCGGTTCATAGGCGTTGTGGGCCGGCTAAGGCCGATGCCCGTAAGGTAAGTGATAGGAAAGGAGAGTCCAATGAAACAAATTGTTATTCAGCCGGTGACAAGAATCGAAGGTCATGCCAAGGTGACCATTCAGCTTGATGACCAAGGCAATGTCGCCGACACGAGAGTAAATGTTGTCGAACTACGGGGATTCGAGAGGTTCTGCATTGGCAGGCCAGTGGAGGAATTACCTCGCATCGTGTGCCGTATTTGTGGGGTATGTCCCTGGGCACATCATCTAGCCTCTTCCAAGGCCTGCGACGCTGTTTTCGGGGTGGAGATCCCCTCGGTGGCAAAGAAGCTCCGCGAGCTTGCCTACATGGGACATTTTATGCATAGCCACATACTGCATTTCTTTATCCTGTCAGGGCCCGACTTCGTGATGGGCCCAGATGCCGACTATTCCATAAGGAACGTGGTGGGCATTATTCAAAAAGTCCCTGATATAGCCAAGCGAGTGGTTCGCACCCGATTTTTGGCTCAGATGATGACCCAGCTCCTGGGCGGAAAGGCTATCCACCCCGATGTTTCCGTCCCCGGCGGCTGGAGCAAGCCGGCTACCAAGAAGGAAGTTGACCAACTCAAGGAGATGGCCAAGGAATGCCTTGATTTCTCTACTTTTGCCATTGACTTTGCCAAGAAGGAGATATTCCCCAAATACCTTGACTTGGTTAAATCCTTTGCCCCCATAGAGACGGGTTTCCTGGGAACGGTCAAAGATGGAGTCTTGAACCTCTATGATGGCGACCTCAGGATGATGACCCCAGACGGCAAATACGAGGATTTCGCGGTTAAGGACTATCTGGACTATATCGGGGAGCACATCGAGCCCTGGACCTACCTGAAGTTTCCCTACTACAAAAAGGCGGGACAGTTCTCTATGGACTTGGGAAACCCTGTGGGTATATACCGGACAAATACCCTAGCCAGGATTAACGTCTGTGACCACATAGCTACTCCCCTGGCCAACAAAGAGCTGGAGGAGTTCAGGGCGAACTTCGGACGCCCAGCCCAGTTAACTCTGCTCTATCACTGGGCAAGATTGATTGAAACTGTCTATTGTGCGGAAAGGGCAATGGAGCTCCTCGATGACCCGGAAATAACCGACCCCAATACCAGGAAAGCGGTTACACCCCGGGCTGCGCGTGGAGTTGGCTCTGTCGAGGCACCTCGGGGGACACTGATCCACGACTATGAAACCGACGAAAAGGGTTTGGTTAAGGCTGTCAATATTATTGTGGGCACGACTCACAATAACGCGGCGATAAACATGTCGGTCAAGAAGGCAGCTCAGGATAATATCAAGGGAGGTAAGTACGACCAGGCGCTGCTCAACACTGTTGAGATGGCAATCCGCGCCTACGACCCATGTCTATCGTGCGCCACCCATGAGCTGGACGGTAGAATCCCGGTCAAGATAGACGTCTTCGATTCTGAAGGGCAGCTGGTCGGCACAGTGATGGAAGATGAGCAGGTCTAGCATACTCTTGGATGACTGTGTCCCACAGTTTTGCAAGAGCCGAGTGTTAATCCTGGGATGTGGTAATATCCTGTTTGGCGATGACGGCTTTGGCCCAGGTGTGGTTGAGCATTTAGAGAAGCACCACGCTATCCCCGACGATGTTTGTATTCTAGACGTGGGAACAGGCGTAAGAGACGTGCTCTGCAGCGTGGCTCTTTCTCCGGTGAAGCCACGAAGAGTAGTGGTTATCGACGCCGCGGATACGGGCAGGAAACCAGGCGAGATATACATGGCGCCGATTGAGGACTTTCCACCACCAAGAGGTAGCAGTTTTTCCCTCCACCAGCTACCGACCTCCACCCTGCTGAGGGAATTGAAAAACTATTGCCATATCGATATCGTGCTCATCAGCGTCCAACCAGAAGTCATCCCGGAGATGGTCTGTCCAGGGTTATCAGAGAAAGTCCACGCTGCCGTTACCCCGGTTTGCCAGTGCCTTTTAAAGACCTACCTCATAGCGGCCTAAGCCAGACAGAATTGCTTGGGCTGCTGAAGAGCATCGAGCTTTTATGGAGATATTTAACAAACCGCTAAATTGTGCGACGCAAAAATGTAGGTTTCACCGGATGCTGCAGCAACTATGAACTCATAGGCATCCTGTTAACCTCGGGGTGGTCTTAGCGCAAATGCTTCTTTTCTTTATAATTCTTCCACGTCTTTTCTGCCATAATAGTCGGCTCCTTCCTTTCGCTTATAGTATTCCTTTTCTCTTCCTTAGAGCGCCTGAGGAGTCGAGAGTCTGCTTAGGTATCTAAGCTATGATTCTACCGCAACCCTTACCAGATTGTCCAGAACTTGCTGGCACAAGTCCCCCGGCTTTTTAGCTAGAGCATGTCCCTAAGCATAGGTATGAGCAAGTTGTTGCATGTCCCTAAACAGTGCGGTGATTTCTCACTATGTGTCAAGTGGCGCAAGAAAGGAGGCAAGGGGTTCTTGCCTTTTCTCCTGCCTACCTCTTAATCAGCCGGTTGGAGGTTCGAGTCCTCCGCGGCTCACTTCTCTACAACAAGCGCTTAAGGACAGGTTAAGCGCTGGGGTTTACCACCCGCCCCACAAACAGAATGGCTCCTGTCTCTATGTCGCGAATCAGGAAGATGAAGGGGCGGTCAATGGTAACCTCAACCGGTTCCCCCGGTACCGCTGTCAGCTCCATCACTACCGCAGTGGCCGCTGCCGCCTCTGTGCCCGCTTCATCGACAGAGACAAATGCCTTGTGGATCACCTCTGCTATGAACAGGTCGCGGTTACCCGTCATGCCCGAGAAGTCAGCGCCTCCAGAGAAAGCAATTGGCATACCCATTGCTGACAGGGTCTCCCTCAGGCTAAATTCTGATTCAAACTCGAATTTCGGCATCGCCAGGGTAACCTGTCTGTACTCCAGGCTTCCAATAATTCCATCCACCTGCTGGGCATCCAGCGACCCTTCAAATGCCTCAAAATGACCAGCCCGAGGCAGCAAAATCACCATTGATAGTTCACCAGGTAGCTCACCGCCGTCATATAGCAGCTGGACAGCCTGATATACATCGCCCTCGGCATAGCCGAACGATTCCGCTTGCCTCATCATGGGCACTATCACCTCGCCTCCGTCAAGCAAGTAGAATGGGCTATCCTCAGTCATATCCTCTGGGAAGGGATACTGCCAGGCGGCGTTGAAGTAGATGGCGTTGGTCAGAACAAGGCGGGTCAGTGCATTAATGAGGCCCTGTGGAATCAGGTCCTCAATCCGACCTTCCGTCTGGTCGCTAACCCAGTTGTTGATGGTGATGCGGGATTCTTCCGGTGCGCTGATGAAATCAAGGACTCTGAGCCCGGCACCATAGTTCTCAGCCAGGAGGTCAAGGAACTCGGACAGGAACTCATGGTCCTTCTGGCCCCAGATGGCATTAACGATGTTCAGCCGGAAGCCCTCCCCATCTTTACCCTTAGCACCTTCACCGCGGCGACCTAGCTCAAGGTCCAAGCTATTAAATGCCGGGTGCAAACGATCCTGGGAAAGGATAAAGTTGAGGGTGTCAGCCATCTGCTGTTCAGTATCACCACGGGCACCAGCATATGTCATAGCCAGTGCCAGTGAGATGCTATGGGGTGAATAGAAGAGATTGCCATCTGCCTCTCTGAGCGCCTGATACAAGTCGAAGGCGAAGGCGCTGTTTTCCTCGACCAGAGTTGCCAGGTCGGCTCCACTGACATCCGGTGAAGTCTCCCGCTCATTCTCTGATTGCACCACCTCACCGGATGCTGGTTGGGCACAAGCCACTAGGCCTAACACTAACGTTACCATCATTACATACAGAAATACCTTCTTCACTTCAGCCACCTCCGATTGCTATTGGTGGTACCCTATTTATTAAGTATAACGAAAGAAATTGATTTTGGTTAGGACTTTCTCCGTAATTATTAAAGCTCAGCTCTATCAAGCGGCCGTTATATGACAATCTGGACTCTTG
>Ga0209979_1000887_pt1 | contig 36106 bp, 33 predicted proteins | sample AnhtaG_FD_183114 | JGI IMG/M metagenome (GOLD analysis project Ga0209979, IMG submission 183114) | Deep subsurface microbial communities from Anholt, Denmark to uncover new lineages of life (NeLLi) - Anholt_01485 metaG (SPAdes) (version 2) | ecosystem: Environmental > Aquatic > Marine > Oceanic... | reverse complement strand
TTACAGTCGGCCAGTTCAAGGTATTTGTTGAAGCCGCAGGTTACCAAAGCGATATACAAAAACAAGGCTGGTTATGGTACCGGCCCTGCACCGACCATATTGGCTATGCTCGAAACCGACCCTGCCAAAATCCGAATTTTAAACAGACCGAGACTCATCCGGTAGTCTGCATAAGCTACAACGACGCGAAAGCATTCTGCAGATGGCTCTCAGAACAGGCGGGCCAGCACTTTCGCCTCCCAACAGAAGCTGAGTGGGAATACGCCTGCCGGGCCGGCACCACCGGTGACTACGCCGGCGATATAAAACAAATGGCGTGGTTCGATATGACCAGCCAGGAACAACCCCATCCCGTCGCACAGAAGAAGCCAAATCTCTGGGGACTTTATGATATGCACGGCAACGTATGGGAATGGTGCGAGGATATTTACCACTGGCACTACCGAAACGCACCAACTGATGGAAGTGCCGGCACTAAGCCTGATGTCCCCGCCGACATCGCATCGCATCGTGTCCTAAGGGGTGGTTCCTGGTGCATGCCCATAGAATCATGTAGAACGTCATCTCGATATGGCACATATCGTGACTTCAGAGATTGCAGCACCGGCTTTAGAATTGTCCGCTGCAGCAAACCAGCCGCCGCCAAAGCTGGTCTGGATGTCTCTGTGGTAAAGAAAGCTCGCAAATCCGGCTCCCCCAGCGTTACCCACCCTTCAACACTGACGTTGTGTGTCGGAGGCATCAAATTCAGCTTCGTTCGCATTGAGCCCGGCAAATTCATAATGGGAAGCGAGCATGTTTATGTCGATAGCTACAATTGGACGTATGAATTGCCTGCTCATGAAGTAACTATCGACTATGGCTACTATATGGGCACAACCGAAGTTACTCTCGAGCAGTTCGACCTCTTTGTAGAGGACACCGGCTATGTTACTAATGCTGAAAAACAAGGCTGGGCCTTCTCCGCCGACCGCGAACGAGGGTGGCACGATGAAATTCTCCAGGACTGGCGCTTCTGTGGTATGGCGCAGACCGACAGCGAACCCGTGACCCACATTTGCTGGTATGATGCCATCGCATTCTGCCAGTGGCTCAGCGAAAAGACCAGCCGGGATATTCGGCTGCCTACCGAGGCCGAATGGGAATATGCCTGCCGGGCGGGAACTACCGGTTATTACGCCGGCAACCTTGGCGAGATGGGCTGGTGCAAATGGAACTCTGATACTATTACCAGAACCCATCCGGTCGCTCAGAAAAAGCCTAATGCCTGGGGGCTTTACGATATGCACGGTAACGTCTGGGAATGGGTCCAGGATATGTGGCATGCCGACTGTAAAGGTGCCCCGACAGATGGCTCTGCATGGCTCAATTCGCCGGATAAGATTAACCGTGGTGTTGTAAGAGGAGGTTCTTTCTATAACCCACCCTGGCTTTGTCGCTCATACATTCGCATGAGAACACCCCTGGTTACCAGAGTCCACTTCAACAACGGCTTCAGACTTGCGATGTCGCTGGACTGAATGATATTTTGACTTAGACGGTTTGCAATTGTCGCTGGACGCGAAGCACTGTTGCTGTATCACCCAGAACAAGCTGCTTTATCAAACTGCTTGGAACCAGGTTAATTCCAATATTGAAGATTTTCTCTTCAACCATCGAAGCAATCGCCCGTGCGGTTGGCCGGCAGAGTTCGTACTTTGTTACCAGGCCCTCGACTATTCTGGACTTGTCCCACCGGCATCTGCTGTTGGTTCCCTCGGTCCCGGCAAGCAGCTCAGCATCTGTCAGCTCCTGAATATCAATCGAGACAACCTCAGTTCGGGAGCGCTTAAGCCTACGTTCGAAATGATATTCACTTAGACCAATGGCAGCATCTTCATAGCTGGTAGCTGTCAGGACCGCCTTGATTATGGAAAATATCTCGCTGCTGGTTACGCTGCGGCGGTTTTGTCGATGATAAAGAAAGTATGTTACCACCTCGGCAAGCTGTTCAGCAACGTAAACATCTGCCTGTCCAATCTTATCAAGAGTGTTATTGATAGTCCCCATCACTTTTGTATGCGAGTATTCCTCGAGGCTGCCATCGGCTTTTATGACTTTAAGCTGCGTTTGCATCACCTTCTTTTTGCCTCCCAGCAAAACTTACCAATCAAAGAGCCTCTGCCGGCCACTGGGCTCAGTTTCGGTAATTACCTGACTGACTTCCTTAATCAATTCGCCTGCATCCCTGAAGTTACGATAGACACTTGCAAAACGAATATACGCCACCTTGTCAACCCTGCGAAGCTGCTTCATTACACTTTCGCCGATAAAAGCTGATGAAACCTCCTTGTCGAAATTCCGGAATATATTCTCCTCAGCCTTGTCGGCTATCTGTCGAATTTGCTCTGTCGAGACAGGTCTCTTATAACAGGCCTTTTGTATGCCGCCGATGATTTTCTCTCTGTCATAAGGAACCCGAGAGTTATCTTTCTTCACCACGTAGAGCTTGAAGCTTTCGCCTATCTTCTCATAGGTGGTAAAACGCCTTTTACACATCAGGCATTGACGCCGGCGTCTGATTACTCTTCCACCATCGCTTGAACGCGAATCAACAACTCTATCCCGGTCTTCCTTGCAAAAGGGACATCTCATTTCGTATCTCGCATCTCGTACTGCATATTGCTTTTGAGATACATTTCTAATAACAATCCACAAGACAGCTATCCACTTCGTGCGAACTTCTGACGGGCAGACACATTCTTTGAAGCTCATCAAGACAACACTACATCTGGTTGACTTATCTATTTTACACACAATATATAGTATGTCAAAAAAAATCTTGCTGCAGGCGGTTAATTTGTCTGAATCAGGAGCTGTTAAATTTTATTGTTGCTGCTCTTAATTTATTGTTTGGTAAGCACTAAGGAGATAAAGATAAGAAAAATCCGCAGTTTTTTTTGCCGGCTTTTTTTATAAAAAAAAGGCCTCTGCGCTGAAAACGCAGAGGCCAACTCGGAAAGAAACTTATATACACCCCCCCTTAGGTCTGGCACAAAGCCTTCACATAATGCGAAAGCGTCATTTTTGCTCCCGCCTGGGTGCTACAATTAAAGTTTAATATAAAAACCTTAAAGAGGCAAATCAAGACAGCTACTTTTTTTTGTTTTTTTTTAACGACCCGATAAAACCAAGTACGCACAAAAATAAGCGTGAAAAAAATCCAATCGATGGTTGAAAAATCAGAGACCGAAAATCGTTTCTGCCGTATGGGCCTATAACTTGTGCCCTTATTCACTGTTTTTCGCCTTGTCGTTGTCCGATTAAATCTGCTCGATTTTGGCCTTGCTTTTCAGCCCGTCTATAAACTCATCGATAGCTTTTCCTCGCATCTGTTCTTTAAGCGCGTTCACTATCTCGCCCTTTACTTCTTTTCAAGCTGACACAGCGGCCGGCTTTCTGTCATACACCTTGGCTATATGAAAGCCGAAACGGGTGCGAAAAACGTCACTAACCTCTCCGGCACCCAAATTAAAAACTACGTCCTCGAACTCTTCTACCATTTGCCCTTTCATAACATAGCCTAAGTCACCACCACTGTCGGCGCAATCGGTATGTTTATCAACCACTACCTCAAAAGCCGCACCGTTTTTCAATTCATCCTGTGCTTCTTTTATCGAGTTGTAAGCAGTTTCTTCATCAGTCTGCCAGTTCACATATTTTACTATATGAGCCACTCTGGCACTCTCACCGGATTTGAACTGCTCCTTATTTTTCTCATAGTATTCCTGGATAGCAGCATGCGACGGCCCCGGCAAATCCTTGCAGACTTCGTTCAGCCTCTGCTCAACTCTCATTTGCATCTGGAGGAACTCTTTGATATTTTCATCATTTTTGACACCGAGTTGGTTATAAAGCTGCTCTTTGTCTTCATATTGTTCTTTTAGCTTAGCCAAAGCAGATTCGACCTGGGCTTCCGGGATTTTCCCGCCGTTCTCTTTTGCTTCCTGATTGATTAAAACCCTTTCAATCACATTTTCTCTGGACCAGTCAGTTAGTTGAGCTTCTCGCTCTTTAGGGTCCTGGTCGGAAAACACTCTTTCGTAATCCGGCCTTAAGCGTTCAACTTCCTGCTGTATCGCCGAATCTTCGATTTTTTCACCATTAACAATTAGAGCCATTTTTCGCCTTTCGTATTGCGTATATCGTATTGCGTTCAAGAAAAGTTTCCGTGATTCAAAATTCAGTATTCAAAACTCTATCTAACCACTTTTTGGTTTTGCGTAGTAGTCTGGATTCTGTGCTAATTTTTCCCTTGCCTCTAAAGTCATCATTTCAAAAGCCGGGTGAGTGCTCACCCACGCCCGCCGGCGAAATGAGCTTTGCTGCATCTTTTCTATCTCCGGGGCAACTTCATCAAAATAACTGCCGTAAATATGCAGCGAATCACTTATATCAACATACCTGCCCACCTTCACCGGCACACCTGTTTTTTCGGCGATTCCTTCGGCGATTATCCTTTGAAGGTCGGTGAGTGCATAGACATTCATAAACCAGGCCTTGTAGAGGTCTCTGCTGCGCCAGTGCGTGTTCATATTGAGCGAAAGCCGGCCCACCTGGTTTGCTACTAACCGGCACCATATCCTCTGAAGGCAGGGCGGGTCATCTGTTACCGGATCTGCCGTCGGCATCCAGGTTATCGCCTGAGCCCTGCGGCTGTGCCCTGCCTGCGAGAGGTAATCGATAATATACTGAATCTGATCCACTTTACGGAACGGTTTCGGCGAATCAGCGTTTCGTATATCTTCCACCGGACAATATGAAAACAACCGTTCGTGATACGTATAAGTCCACTTACCATTTGCAGGATCAATCCAATGGTCGTGGATGCCGTTGACTACTTCCTGCCGATACGACTCAAGCTCCTCAGGCCCACCCGGAAAGTTCTTGTGAATCCTCGGCTCACAGAAAGGGTCTGTAATGGTAACCATAACGGTTGCGTCTTTGCTCGGCGGGTCCTCAGCCTTATCGTACTGGGTCTTGACCTCAAAGCCCTTGTCCCAAACAGCTAAGACAGCCTTCTCCCACGCTTGGGGCAGACAATCAGCGGTTATCGAAATCACAGGCATATTGGCAACCGACGCAGCGCCGTTCATTTATACATTCCTCCACGAATCATTTTGCTTTATCCTTATTTCAAATTCCCAAGGTCAATTTCTTCTTTGGTTATATTATACATTTTATGGTAGCGCTGCGGCAAATCGGCAAGTGCTCTTTTGGCGTAGAAGGCGTATTCGCTCTCCGGCCACCTCCGGATAATGTCACGGCAGGTTTTGACCATCTGCCCATAACCCATAACCGGCAGCCTTCCCATTTTCCGCTGGCTCTTAACCCACTCCCACAGTTGTTGCGCCTGAATCTCCTCTATCTCGCTGAGTTTCTTAAATTCAGGCTTCGGCGGCGCAACCGGCGTGGTCTGCTGCACCGACGGGGTTGTGGCCGGCGGCTCTTTATACTGCGGCTCGGCACTTAGTTTCTTCTCGTCCTCTTCCCACTGGTCATAAACGGTCTTTTGAGGCTCTTTAGGTTCCGAATTAGTGCCGGACGTAAAAACAGTAATCAGGATAATGACACCCACAATAAGAACGGCAACCCCTGCTATTTTCAGCCAAAATGTATTCTTAATTGTCCCGCCCCTTTTCCAATTGATAATTGATTATTGACTATTGGTTATTTATAATTGATTTTAGCGTTTAGTTTTGTTTTATCAATAGTAAATAATAAATCATCAATCGTAGATGTTTACAGGGCTAATAGAGGCAGTTTGCACGGTAAAGTCGGCTCGCCGAAGCGGGAACGCAATGCTGCTGACCATAGATTTAGGCGAACTGGCCGACGACGGCAGAATCGGCGATAGTATAGCCATAAACGGGGTCTGTCTGACTATTGCCAGGCTCGAAGGCGGCATTGCGACTTTCGAGCTCAGCGGCGAAACGTTGGCAAAATCAACTTTAGGCAAATTAAAGCCCTCATCGCAGGTCAACATCGAACGTGCTCTCAAAACCGGCGACCGGTTCGGCGGACACTTTGTCCAGGGGCACATTGACGGTACAGCAACAATAAAAGCAATCCATAAACGCGGCCAATTTGCCGATATGGAATTTTCTGCCCAGGCCGAATTGCTCGAGGCGATGGTAGTTAAGGGCTCGGTGGCCGTGGACGGAATTTCTCTGACGATAGCGAGTATGGACCAGAACAGCTTCAGCGCGGCCCTGATACCTGAGACACTGAAGAAAACTACCCTAAGTAAAATAAAAATTGGTGATGAGGTAAATATAGAAACTGATATAATTGTAAAGACGATAAAAAAACAGCTTGAGAAGATTTTGCCACAGAAGCAGTCCCTAACAGCCGAAAAACTAAAGGAATTGGGCTTTTAAACAGCGTAAACCAAGTACTGAACGCTAAGCTCTATTATGAAAACTAACGGCAACAATTCGATAACCGAACAGCCGGTCATCGGCATAACGATGGGCGATGCCGCCGGCATTGGGCCGGAGATTATCGTCAAAGCGCTGGCCGACCCGAATATCCGGCGGGCTGCGAAATTCGTTATCTTCGGGATGAATGAACAACTCTGCTACGCCGCGGATGCCGCTGAGATTGAGCCTTTCTGGGGCCGACATCAGCACGAAAAAATCAGCCGCGAGTACCCATATAAAGTTGTTGTCGCTGATTACGATGAGTATTCTGTTGAGCCTTGGGTAAAAGGTCCCAGCATATTAGCCGGTGAGGCATCCATAAGGTTTTGCCTTGATGCCATTGACGCCGCGCGGGATGGTATTATAGATGCCGTAGTAACCGCGCCCATCAGTAAAACAAGCTGGAATCTGGCCGGCGCTGAATGGCCCGGCCACACCGAAATGTTAGCCGCTCGCTGCAAATCCAAACGAAAGGTGATGATGTTTATCGCCGGTGCGTTAAAACTGGCGCTGGCGACAATTCACGAAGCACTGTTCGAAGTCAGGCACAAATTCACCATCGGTTGTGTCTTCGAGCCGATAGATTTGTTAAACGATGCCTTGAAGGATTACTTTGGTTTTGAAAATCCCAGAATTGGAGTTTCTGCTTTGAACCCGCACGCCGGCGAGGGCGGTCAATTCGGTGACGAGGAGCAGCGCATAATATCGCCTGCTATTTTATTGGCACAGCACCAGGGCATAAACTGTCAAGGCCCATTTCCAGCCGATACCCTCTTTTTACGGGCTGTCCACGGCGAATTCGACGGCGTCGTCGCAATGTATCACGACCAGGGCATGATACCTGTAAAACTGCTCAATTTCGAGCAGGCGGTCAATATAACCATTGGAATACCTATTATAAGAACATCACCTGCTCACGGAACAGCTTTCGACATCGCAGGCCAAAACATTGCCGAGTCGGCCGGTATGAAATCAGCCATTACCACCGCAATACAAATGGCAAAAACAAAGAAGGCTCATCAACTTGCTCACGCCAACACAACGAACCCCTAAAGCCAATGCAAACAAAAAGGCAAATCCAGCAATTGCTTGCGTCGGCAGGCGTCCATCCAAACAAACGGCTTGGCCAGCATTTTCTCATCGACCTGAATCTGATGCGGCTGCTGGCCGACTCTGCAAATATCAACAATAACGATATTGTGCTCGAAGTCGGCTGCGGCACAGGTTCTTTAACCGAGGCCCTAATCGAAAAAGCCGGTATGGTCATTGCTGTTGAGCTTGACCGGAAACTGGCCGAAATCACAAAAAGCCGGCTCGCAAATGTAGAAAACATCGAGCTTATCAACACTGATATTCTTGAGAGTAAAAACACCCTCAGCCATATTGTTACAAACGCACTGGAGTCGGCTCGTAAAAAATATCATGGCCGAATCCTTTTAGTGGCAAATCTGCCTTACAACGCCGCCTCGCCGACAATGCTGAATCTGCTTACAGGTCCGATAACAGCAGGCGCTATGTACGTTACCGTCCAAAAGGAAGTTGCCGACCGAATGACAGCCGTCCCGGCTTCCAGTGATTACGGCACCCTGAGTATCTTCCTGAGTGCTGCCGGCGATGTAAAAACTATACGGGTTTTGAAGCCAACGGTCTTTTGGCCTCAGCCGCTGGTTGATTCAGCAATGGTCAGCTTTGTCCACGACCAGGCAAAGTTAAGGCGTATTGAGAATATGGAGCTCTTCAGTCAGACCGTACATCTTTTTATGGGTCATCGCCGAAAGACTCTTATGGCCTGCAGCAAATTGGCCCGCGGAAAACTCGCAAAAATTGACAATTGGCCCGAAATCTTTGAGCGATGTTCCATCAATCCGGCACAACGTCCCGAACAACTCGGCGCCGAAGACTACATCGCCATCGCAAACTTGTCCTCCAGCATTATTACGAGTACCTGACTCGAAAGTGGGTTACTTCATATTGTCAGGTATCAAATAGTCAATTTTCGCGAAAAAATGAGGTTTTTGGCAAGTTCTACTATACTGATATTTTGTCATGCCCGGGCTGTGGATGCATCTCGACAGTATGGTTACCCTCTTATAAGTAACCCGGTGTTGACAAAATGCAAAAATACATTTTGTTCCAAACTTTAATCTTGCAGGAAATTCATATTTAAGGTATAATATAAAGTCTGGTAATAACGGTCTAAATAGTTTAAGAAAGCTGAATTAATGAAACAAAAGGTTGTTCTTGCGCATCTTGCAGGGCAGTAGTAGAATGTCTATATAGAGAAAGTTGAGGAGTGTTATTATGAACAAGCGGAAAGGTTTTACCCTAATCGAACTTTTGGTGGTGATTGCTATCATAGCATTATTGATGTCGATATTGATGCCGGCACTTGCCCGGGTAAAGGAACAGGCCAGAACAGTTGGCTGTCTGGCAAACCTCAGACAGTGGAACTTTGTCAGTGCAATGTACACTGAAGACAACGATGGTAAATTCTGGTCCGGCTATGGTTCTACGGGTTATTGGTGGCCATGGCAATTAGAACGTCGGCTTTTAGATTGGAAGATGAATAAGACCTGGTTCTGTCCGACGGCAAAAAAACCAATAATTGACGAAAATGGCGTTACTCCACCCAGGTCGTTTCATATCTTTAGCGCCTGGGGCATCTTTAGAGGAAACCACGGAGGACGCGACGCACCTCCAGACGGCGTGGCCGGAAGCTATAGCATCAATGGCTATGTCCTTACTATACCTACCGATGCTACATTTGAAGGCGGCAAGCCTGCCAGAGACGGCTGGAGGACACCAAGCGTGGCCGGCGCGGGTAATGTGCCACTGTTCATAGATGCCCTCCGTTTCGACCTCTGGCCTTTGGAAAATAATGGTCCTGCCGAGTTTGAGTTCGCGGCCTGGTCGGGAAACAATTTTGGCCGCTGTTGTATTAACCGACACGCGGGCTTTGTGGGCTGCTCTTTCCTGGATTTCTCTGCAAGAAAGGCCGGGCTTAAAGAGTTGTGGACGCTAAAGTGGCACAAGACATTTAACACGGCGGGTCCTTATACCTTAGCCGGCGGCGTCCAGCCCGGCGACTGGCCGGACTGGATACAACCTTTCAGGGATTATTGAAAATGACTATTGCGCAGAAAGGGCCGGGCTTTTAGGCTCGGGCGTTTTCGCTAAATAATATTATTAAGAAACTTATTTTTTTGGCACGGTATGAGAAAGGTATTATTATGCGCAGAAAAATAGGGTTCACACTAATAGAGCTTTTGGTGGTAATCGCCATCATCGCGGTACTGATGGCCATCTTGATACCGGCTCTAAATCGGGTTCGGGAACAGGGCAAACGTTCGACCTGCCTGAGCAATCTCAAGCAGTTGACCCTTGCGTGGATTATGTATGCCGATGAGAACGATGACAATCTCGTCAACGGCGATACGGGGGAGTACGGCATACATCAGAATGAGACTCCCTGGGTGCTCAGAGATTGGTCGTCTGGTATGACTACGGAACAGAAAAGAGACGCTATCCTGAATGGGGCCTTGTGGCCATACATCAAAAACTTGAAACTTTACAAGTGTCCAACCGTCTCAAAGATCGTTCGCTCAGGCGCACATGTAGAAATCTTGCGGACATATTCTGTCTCTGATGCTATGAATTGTAAGAACTGGCCCGATATGGGTGCGGAGATGATCAAGAAAAGAATGGACATTCCCAATCCTGCCTACAGGATTGTCTTTCTTGATGATGGCGGTACAACACCGTCTGCTCTGGGTGGTTGGACCTGTTATGTTAGGCAGGAGCAGTGGTGGGACCCGCCGCCGGTTCGGCACGGTGACGGAACGACTTTTTCTTTTGCGGACGGGCACAGTGAATATCACAAATGGAAAGACCCGCGTACAATCGAGTTTGGCAAACGGGTGCCGCCGACGGCCTTCTCAGGGACACAAGCCGGCAATGAGGATATTCACTGGGCCGCTGTGGCTATGTGGGGTAAAGCGGCGCTACATCAGGATTAACACACAGCAGTTACCGCCACAGGTGTGTTTCTTGTGCTAATTGATTCTTTGAAAAAACGCTTCTTTGGAGGACAAGGAGAAAAATCAGTTATGCGCATACAAAAAGCATTTTCCCCGTTAGAAATTAAGATTCCTGATCGGGAAAGTGGGAAATTTCTAACTGGGTTCACACTAATAGAGCTTCTGGTAGTGATTGCTATCATAGCGCTATTGATGGCAATTTTGATGCCGGCGCTGCAGCGGGTAAGGAAACAGGCAAGGGGGGTTGCTTGTCAGTCTAACCTCAGACAATGGGGCACCATTTTAGCGATGTACACAAACGACAATGATGGCTATTTCCCCGAACGCAGGAGCGGCAGTAACGCTTACGGACGCTGGATGGACTCAATGCGGGACTACTATATCACCACCGAAGACATACGCTGCTGCCCGGTAGCTTCAAAAATCGCCAACCCGGACATGATAGATGGGGTCGATTGGTGGGGCGGCACATTTTTGGCCTGGGGAAAGGTTCCTCCCTGGGACTCCGGAGGACAGCGTACAATAGGCTATTATGGCAGTTATGGGGTAAACGGCTATATATATGTACCGGTGGGTGATAACGTTTATGGGAAACCGACTCATAGATTCTGGAGAACTATTAACGTCAAGGGCGGCAATGAGATACCTATGTTACTGGATTGTTATTTCTGGTGTGGATGGCCGGATGATGACAATTCCCCCCCGGAATACGATGGCCATCAATACCGCGGTGACGACAATGCAATGAACCGTTTCTGCCTCAACCGCCACGATGGACACATAAATGCCATTTTTATGGACTATCACGTCCAAAAAGTAGGGCTTAAACAGTTGTGGACGGTCAGGTGGTCTCGTGTGTTCAACCCGGTTAATCCCTGGACCACAGCCGGCGGTGTTAGACCTGAAGACTGGAGAAATTATGGGAACGGGTGGATGGCAAAATTTAAAGACTATTGAAATTGGTAGCGGGTGATTGGTAATATGTTATTTGTAATTATTTAACCATTTACAATTTATTAATATGAAAGGATTATCATTATGAACAAACGAAGAGGATTTACGTTAATAGAGCTGTTGGTCGTCATCGCCATCATCGCGATATTGATGGCGATATTGATGCCGGCGCTGAATAGGGCCCGGGAGCAAGGCAGGCGGATCGTATGTGAGCATAATCTCAAGCAGTTGACCCTTGCTTGGATCATGTATGCGGACGATAATGATGACAAAATCGTCAACGGCGCCGGCGGATTCCATTATATCTCTGCCAACAACCAAGTATCTAATGGTTCGAATCCCAATATTATAGAGAGGGCCTGGGTAGGCAAGGGTTGGGGTAATAATTGGAACAACGCCAATGTGGCCAATAGCGGTCTTACTGAGGCAGACAAGAAGCGGGCCATCCGAGAAGGTGCCTTGTGGCCGGTGGCCAACGACTACGATATCTACAAATGTCCTACAGGAAGGCCGGGTGAGTTCGTCACGTATGCGGCCGTTGACGCTATGAACGGCTTGATCCGTGGTGGTACTGCCTCAGGCAACGGCCATGTATACTCCGTGGGTACTAGGGTAGGGAAAACGGTGATCTGGATCAAGCGAAAGAGTGAGATAAGCAGTCCGGCCCCGGCCAAGCGAATGGTTTACATTGACGAAGGCGCGATGACTCCGGACAGCTTTGCCGTGCACTACAACCAGCGAGGTCCCTGGTGGGATGACCCGCCTGTCCGCCACGGTGACGGCACGACGGTATCGTGGGCAGACGGCCATTCCAGCCATATCAAGTGGAGGGCAGCCGAGACCATTGAGACCGGCAGAAGAAACCAGGATTGGTATGGTGGCGGTGGCTTTATGCCAAGAACTGAAGATGGTTTAAGGGAACTTGAGGAGTTCCAGCGGTCCGTATGGGGCCGAGTCGGCTACTAACTATAGTGATTCACAGCATTGCTATCGGCGTTGGGGCTGTTTTGCCGAACTCATAAATACAGGATTGTGAAAAGAAAAGTAATTAGAAGGTATGAAAGGAGTACCATTATGAACAAATATGAACAAACGAGGGGGATTTACCTTAATAGAGCTGTTGGTGGTAATCGCTATCATTGCGATATTGATGGCGATATTGATGCCGGCACTGCAGCGCGTTAAGGAACAGGCAAGGGAAATGACTTGTCGGGCTAACCTTCGTCAATACGGCATAGCACAGGTCATATATTTGGACGACAATGACGACCGCTATCCCAGTGCCTGGACCTCCCTTGTCAAGACAGAGTCTCCTGTGGGCGGCTACCAGCGTTTCTGCCGATGGCACGACCCGAGATACCCCGCCGATGGTCCATTTTGGCCATATCTGCCGGAAGATAAAGTTCATCTCTGCCCATCGTTCAAAGTTATCGCCAAGTCTGAGGGCACAAGGCATCCAAGCCATGTCGCCTCCAATCCGGTTGTTCCTTACTACAGTTACAGCATGAACGCCTACTTGGGCTCAAGGAGCGGGGCCAGCGACGGTGGTGTTCTCAAGCGTTCCGAGATAACCAGGAGTAAATCTGAGGTGTTTTTCTTTGCTGCGGAGAACATGTGGCTCAGGCCCGGCTGCAACTGGGTACTCAACGACAACGCCCTGTGTCCCGATGGCCGGGATTGGTTCGGCACTTTCCATAGTACCTCGCAGGCGAACTTAAATGCCGGTACAATCAATGCGGTTTTTGTGGACGCCCATGTCCAGGAAGTGCGGTCAGCCCTGAAAGAAGACACCAGTGACAGATCGGAAATGGAGTTCGGTAGATTCGAGAAATACGGCTGGCCCTTTAAAGACCCGCCATAAAGAGCGGTTTGCGCATTTGTTAGATTGTTGCTGTTTTGTGCCTGTGGCTGTGGCATTCAATGTTCACCGCCACCGGAAGCGACGCAATATGGCACGCAGCCGTCTCGATAAGAACAGCCAGAGCGGTTGTATCACCGCCGAGCCCCTGTGGACCTAAGCCAAGCGCGTTGATTCTCGAAAGCAAATCAGTCTCGAACTCAGCATAAAATTCATCGTTGTTTTTCTTGTCCAGATTTCGGCACAGGGCCTTTTTACTCAGCAGACAGCTTAGTTCAAAATCACCCCCAATCCCTACCCCAACGACAAACGGTGGACAGGCATCGGCACCGGCAGAGCTGACAACATCAACAATCCAATCAATTATCTGGCTCTTCTGGGCCGTGGGTTTGAACATCCTGAATTGGCTCTTATTCTCACACCCGCCACCTTTGGTCATAACGGTCAGCTTTAACTTATCGCCTGGTATAATTGCGTGGTGGATTATAGCAGGTGTATTTGAGCCGGTGTTCTTGCGTTTATTTAGAGGGTCGGCTACAACGCTTTTTCGCAGATGACCCTTCTCATAACCTGCCGCAACACCCGCGTTGATTGCATCGAACAAAGTTGCCTGGGTATCATCGGTAGGGGAGTTAACCGCCACTTCAGAACCCTGCTCCACAAAGACCACCGCAAGTCCCGTATCCTGGCATAAAGGTATCTTTTCGTCTGCTGCGATGCGGGCATTTTCGATGAGCTGTTCCAGTATTTTTACAGCCCCCGGGTTGGATTCTTTCCGTGCCGCTTCTTCAAGAGCAGCTAAAACATCCTCAGGCAGCTCGTAGCCGGCTGATATGCAAAGTGATTCGACCGTCTCAGCGATCTTTTCAAATTCGATATATCGCACAATTCGCCACCTGTGCGATTGGTGAGTGGTTAATTGGTGAGTGGTTAATTGACTACTCACTACTCACCACTTACTACTCACCAACGTTGACTTCGAAAGTTTTATACGTTGTATTGCCGAGGGCATCGGTGACTTTAATTGTCAGTACGTGGTCGCCTTTGGGCAAATCTTCTTTTACATCTATTTTGATGGTGAAATTCTCGTCCGTAGTATCATATACCAAATCGTCCGGCACAGTACCTATCCAGTCAGCGTTACTGTCGATTGTATATTCCAGCTTCCCAATCGCACTGAGCTCATCCTGAACCTCAATCTCGAAAATCCTGTACTGTCCGTTGTTTTTAAGGGCGGATGTTGTTATGTTCTTAACAACCGGCCCGGTGTTATCAACTACTACCGGGTCACTTATCCTGCTGCCGGTCAGCTTGGTTGAAGTGGTATTGCTTCTCTCGTCGCTTGTGGTTACTCTGACCTCATATCGACCGTCTTCAACGGTCTTTGCGTCCCACTCGAAGCTGGCGGCTTCAAGTTCGTCTTTCAACTCAATCCAGTTTGTTCTGGCGAGCTTCCGGAAATCTATTTTGTAAATCAGCTTATCGCCGTTGTCGTCTTTGGTCTTGTAGCTGATTTTGAAAAATCCCTTCTTGCTGGCCGTCGCAACTCGACCAACAGTTACTGATTCGACCTTCGGCGCCAGATTCGGCACAGTGCTAGCAACGGCAATCTCCCTTATAAGCGGGCTTTTATCACCGTCTTCGCTTTGCAGCACAAGTTTATATTGACAGAACCTCCCCAAAGGGCAGTTAAGTTGTATCGGCTCTGAAACTTCCACCAGTTCAGTCCATTCTGAAAAAGTCGGGTCGTTTACATCCTTGACGTTTCCGCTGCGAGAGGCCACCTGGACCGTGCATCCTCGCGGAATATCTGCTTCAAGTTGCAGCTTACCCCACTTTGCCGGCTGACCGGCATCGACAAGGTCAGAAGTGTAAGTCCCCTCCGAAGCGAAGCCGGACCCTAACTTTATCAACTTGGCAGGATTTGCTGTTCCGAGATACACATCATCACCGGCCACGGCTATCGCTGTTACTTGTGAGGCCTGCTCATCCTCATATATAACTGATGCCAGCTCGGCGGCCGGGTCGATGCTAAAAAGCTGTGCGCTGTTTCCGGTTCCGGCAAGCAGCTTGCCATCCTCTTCTGCCAGGCAGAAGAAGACAACAGCCTCGCTGAATATATTGTTCACAAAACCGTCTTTAGTTACCTTGTATATTTGACTGGCTTTACCCGGTTTTGTTGGTTTGCGGGCCGGCGCAGGACCCTGCCCCGGTTTACTACTGCTTGGTCTTTTTGTATTTGCAATTTTAAGCTCACGTCCGCCATCGTTTTTGCCGGAGCTTTTGCCTTTTTCCGTTTTGGTCTCAGGCCGACCGGCAGAGGGCTGTTGAGCGGCAAATTGCGTTTGGGCCTGAACAATCTTAGCAGATGTCGCCGCTGCATATAGGCCACTGAGTGTATCCGTAGTATCTTCCTGCCCCATAAATAATAGGGCGGTAATTTCCGGCTGTTCGCTGTCATATAAAACCGTTGCTTTTTTGGTGCGCGGGTTTATCTTATATACAAGTCCTCGGCTGTCACTTCCCGCATAAATATAGCCGTCCTCTCCGCTCGCAAGTGAAAGTATGTTTTTGTCGAGACTATCATAAATAAGCTGGGCTTTTTTGCCGAGAGAATTGAGTCCATAAACCTTACCTTCCGGACCAGTCCCCAAATAAATATTACCGCTGCCGTCAATAGTTATCGCGAAGATATATTTGGCGTCGTTCGGTTCATAAATAGTTTCCATCTTGTCGGCTTCGAACCGGCACAGTCTGCATTTTTCACCGCTTATACCTGCTAAAAGTCTGCCGGACATATCGGTTGCCATCGCGAAAATATGCTCGTTTGACAGATGCTCCTCAGTATCGACGATTTTGCTGTCGGGCTCATTTGCATCTTTTGTTTTTTTCTCGGCTCGGCTCTTGTCTTCTTCTATCTTGTCTTCTTCTATCTTGTCTTCTTCTATCTTGTCTTCTTCTATCTGGTCTTCTTCTATCTTGTCTTCTTCTATCTTGTCTTCTTCTAATGGATAAATCTTCGTCAGTTTGTTCAGGCTGTATTTATAAATGCCGCCGTTAGGGCTTGTGCCGAAATAGACCGTTCCGCCGCTCACAACGATACTGTTTATCGACCAAACGTCTCCAAGGTCCTCGAATTCCTCTTCCTCGACCGGCGTCTCGGCTGCCCGCCCAAGTTGAATAGTCCCTCGTGAACTAATTACAACTTCTTCGATTTGGCCCTTCAATAAATCCGAACTGCTGGTATGGCGTGTAACCTTACTGCTAACCGCCAAACAAGCTGAGCTCAAAACCAGACAGAGCAAAGCCATAAAGGTTGATTTGCAATTAACGTGGTATTTATCTCTCATAGCAACTCCTCAAACTTTAACACTGACTAACACTGACCCCCACCACAGGGGTGGGGGCTAATCAACTAATTCTCCAATCAACTAATTCTCTTTTTCTACTGTTATTTTCATGACCTTTTTGTCGATAACCACTGTGCCGGTTTCTAAACTTCGCTCAATCCAATGTTGATATGGCTGGATTTTCAGCGCCCTTTTAGCGTTCTGCAGGACCAAAGCCTTGGTTCCCGGCAGGTCGGGCAGCTCAGCCTGCTCGAGAGTAACACCCCCGGGCGGCAGAGACAAAAGAAAATACAACTTATCTCTACCAACCCCTAAAGAGTAATTAAGCGCCTCGATCAAATCCGGCACACTTTGCGCAATAAATTTATAAGGAACAGCTTTCAGAAGAAACCGCTCGTAATCCAACGAGCCGCACACCGTCAGATCATATCTTCCGGGTGCCAAATCTTCGGGTATTTCTAAGGTGCACTGGTATTTTTTCTTTCCCGCCAGAACAGATTCCACAACGACTCCAATCTCGATATTCTCACCGGCCTTGAACTTTGAATCGGACAAATCCAACGACCATATATGTGAAACAATGCTCCTCGGCACTATGCGAATATCATAATCGATCGATTTTATAGCAACTTCTTGATACGGATTATTCATAAGCATTGCAACTGAGCCGATGCTTTCTATTATCAACTCAAACACACCTCGAGCGGTGGAGACATTTTCAAAGCTAATTGATTCGGCATCTTCTAAACCGATAGCTACTTTATATTCGATCGTATGGTCCGGCGGAAAATCGCCGAGCTGAAAAGCCGCCCCGGATACAGCAGACTGAAGCAACATCGGGGTAAGAAGCCGATTATTAGCAACTTGGCAGTTGTACACGCGTTTCTCGATGTCGTTGTAACGGTCTATGTGTATCGTTAGCGCTATCGTTTTGGCCTTTGCACCAATCCGCCCGAAGACCGCCATCGACTCATCAATTGTCAAGGCACCGACCGTTTCCAACACGCTGGCCATCTTAAAGGATCTAAGCACGCTTGATACTACCGTGTGCACTTTCCCCGTGGCCATCGGCAAATCTACAGGGCCGTAACCGAGATAGCTGTGACCGAAGCCATAGACCTTATCGCCCCTAACTTCGGTTACAGTCCCAAACGTGCTCATTGTTATATCACCACTTACCAGCGGAACGACAAGACAGGCTCCCGGCACTAATTCCACCTTTTCGCTGTCCTCGACTTTGTTACTTCCGCCACCACCACCTGCAACAACCATTAGTCCGAAGGGCTTAACCAGTTCATCCAATTGTTCACAAACTCCTCTCGGCAAACCAGAGGTAATCAGAGGACACGGCAAAGGATTAACGCCACTAAGATTACGGCTTCTTTTGAGAAGCCCGTTTCTAAATTGTCTGTCAATCTCGGCGAAATCAATAGGCTTGGTAAAATCAAACACAGACCACCTCTGCCCGGCGCCTTGCTTGGAACGGCCAACTCGTGTTCCCCGGCCTACTTTAAGCATTTCCTCAATAGGTGTTGCCCCGTAAAGCGGGTCCTTGCTGTAATACGAAGCGTAAGCCAGCGCCCCCGCTAATCGTCCGTCGATATAGACCGGAGAACCGCTGCACCCTGCCACAGGACCCGTGTGGATAAAACGCTCATCGGTACCCTTAACATAAATCAAATCCATATCAGGGCCAACGTCACGCACTACATCCACTACTTCCAGGCCAAACTTCTCAATCCCGTCAACCCCATACTCCGTCAGACAATAAGCCTCCATCCCCGGCTTAATTTCATCAATGCTGATATATTTCGCCGGGTCCCAGATACCTTCTAATATGCCTGCCTGGGCCGCTTTGGTTCCGCTTTGCAAAACTGCTGATGAAAAGATTACCGAAAAATATAAAGTAAAAAATAAAAGCCTTCTGTCTTTGCCGAAAGGCATCCTGTGGACTGCCTTCTGTCCTCTGTTTTCTGTTTTTATTTCGAACATCTATACCCTTTCGACTAATTATCAGCTAAAATTTAACCCATTAACAGACCTATTGCAAGAGAAAAGAGATTTTGATATAATTTTGACTTGAATTCGTAATTGAATTTTAAGTTTTCTGCAAAATCTAAAATGGATTTTGATAACGAGGAATGAAATGAAATCTGAGCACCGGCACGAACTAAAAACCAATGAATTAGCCGAATGGCTGAGCAATCTGCCGCAATGGACGAAGGAAAATCTCACAACTATTATCGTCATTTCAGCAGTGATTGTTGCGGCCGCAGCCTTTTACGTTCGGTACCGCTATAGCAAAAGCGCAGTAGCCGAAGAACAGCTTGAGTTTACTAATCTGCTTAACCAGCTATCGGCCAGCAAAATGCAAGTCCTTAATGCCCAGGCCCAGGGAAGAGACCTTTCATTTATACTCCTTCAGCCTGCCAACAGTCTTGGAAACTTCGCCCAAAATGCCAAAAGCGACCAGATGGCTGCTTTGGCACTTATTAAGCGGGCCGAAGCCCTGCGGACGGAGCTGCATTATCGGCCCGGGACTGTAAGTGAGCAGGATTTAACAGCGCAGATAAACCAGGCAAAGGCCGCTTACACCCAAGCAATCCAAACCCGCCTGCAGGGGACATCTAATCCGTCTTTAATGGCTGCGGCTGAATTCGGCCTGGGACTATGTGAGGAAGAGCTTGGTAACTTTGAAAAGGCACAGCAGATATATCAGCTTATCGCCGCAAATCCTGATTTCGAAGGTACTGTAGCCGTCGCTGCGGCAAAGTACCGCCTCGAAACAATGGCCGATTACAAGCAAAAAGTGATTTTCAAGCCGGCACCAGCTCCCCCGGTTGCTTCAGAGCCGACAATCCAGATAAAACCAGTTGATGCCAATCTACCTTCTGCCTCTTCGCTTTTGCCCAGCAAAACAGAAGGGATTGCTACAGAGCCGACAATCCAGATAAAACCAGTTGATGCCAATCTACCAAAATAAGTGAACTAAAGTTTGGAGTGCCTAAAGTATAAAGTGCCTAAAGTTAAAAAAATGATAACTTTAGCTCACTTTAGGCACTTTCGAATTTCGGATTTAACAATGCATGAGTTGTCGGATACCGAACATGAGTTGTTGACCCTGCACGTCGGGAACTCAATTAAAGAACGCAGACTCGATAAGTATCTCCACGGCCGTTTCAGCAACCTCAGCCGTCGCTTCATCCAGGACGCAATCAAGGCAGGTTCCGTCCAGGTGAACGGCAAAATTGCCAAACCCAGCTTCAAACTGAGTCCGGGTGACAAAATCGATATGACACTGCCCGAACCACCCAGCAAAGAGATTCTGCCCGAAGATATCCCGCTGAATATCATTTATGAAGACTCCTGCTTAATCGTCCTGAATAAGCAGTCCGGTATGCTGGTGCATCCTGCCCGTGGCAATACACACGGCACTTTGGTGAACGCACTTGTGTTTTATTCAGATAAACTATCGAGCGGTCTCGGTGAGTTCCGCCCCGGCATCGTACATCGACTCGACAAAAACACGACCGGCGTTATGGTTGTTGCAAAAGACGATACCACCCAGTGGAAAATCGCCAAGCAATTCGAACGCCGACAGGTAAAAAAAAACTATTTGGCCATTGTCCACGGCACGCCTGAGCTAACAGCCGACCGCATAAAAGTACCCTTGGGCATCCATCCGAGAATCCGAGAAAAATACGCAATCAGGCCGGAAATCGGCAAAGAGGCAATTACCTTTTACGAGGTACTTGAATCTTTCCGGGGCTTTTCTCTGCTGAAGCTCACGCCCAAGACCGGCCGAACCCACCAGATACGCGTCCATCTGTTATACATAAAGCACCCCATCGTTGCCGATGATATGTACGGCGGCAGATTGGTTTATCCCTGGCAGTTAGCCGATACCGAGCCTGCCGTGCAAGAGCCGGTCATAAGCCGGGTCGCCCTGCACGCCCACACGCTCGAATTCAAACACCCGAAAACCGACGAAATGGTAAAATTCGAGGCCCCCTTACCCGAAGACATGCAAAACCTGCTCGATATGCTAAGAAAATACCGGAAGACCTGATAAGCACTCTTGTTATTCTCACAAAGTTTGTTCTTGCCAAGGCAGCTTGTGGGCGTTCGTCCTATCGTGTTTACTCTTGTGGCAGTTTAGCTAAGTCTGCATCTGAGCCAGCCAATATATTATGCACCTGAGGATACTACTTTTTCCGGAACAAGTCGAACCTCAACCCTGCAATGTAGCGCACTTGCGATGCGATGGAGCATGTTAAAGCTGTGGCCGCTATAATCTGCATCTTCCAAGCGACTTATGACAGATTGGGTAGTTCCGACCAATTTAGCCAACTGTGCCTGACTCAAACCTGCTTGCGTCCGAAGGTCATAAATCTGGCCTGCGATCTTCAATTTCTCTCGTTCCTCTTCCAGAGAAGCGAGTCGTTTGGGATCGCCTTTAATAAAGGTTTTGTGCAGTATTTTTACAGCATCAGTTGTAGTTTTATTCTTTTTCATAATTAGTATTTTGTAACATCTAATTTGCTGGGTGGCAGCCTCAAGCGAGTCCCGAAAAACTTGTCCCTGAGAAAGCGGGGAGTGGGACGAGCTTGGGGATGGCTTTGGGCAACTACCAGTAACCACCACGCATTTATCGTGTTACAGACCACTACTATCTATATAAGGTATCGCATATTTGCGATATATAATCAAATAAAATTTCCGGAATTTCAGAAAATTATTTTTCCACCTCCACTGGCAGGATATATCAAGCCTTCCCAAATCCCGCCTTTTTCATTACCTCCCCAAAATCTTTTATTTCTGTGGTAGTTTTTCGTAAACAAACCGGCGGATTTGATATGTAATCTCGATGCTTCTCTACACACATTTTCCGGATTGATATATGAGCCGTCCCTTTTGAACCACTGTGTGGATTAGATTACAGTTTATGTTGGCCCATTTCCCCATGCTATCGCTCTTCAGCAAGGTCCGGCAATGCGTTTAATATGAATTCATAGATGCTGCGGGCAGTTTCCACCGCCTTTTCGGCTTTTATCTTAGTGATTTCGAATTTCGTTGCCGGATAACGAGTGTCGACAGCATATTCTGACAGGGCCGCACCGGTTTCTATGAATTGCTCCATTTCCGGTAGAATTTTCATGCACAGCTTGACAAGAAATTCTATATCGTGCGTCTTTTCCACGTGATACTCGTTGTACGCAAGAAAGGCTTTGAGAGACTTTTCTGCAGCTTGTTGGCAGTGAAAAGCTGCCGCCCAATATACCGGCTCAGTGTCCTTCATGGTCAGCCCGGCCAGCCTTAGATCATCATCAGCCAGTGTGAGCCACTCTTTTACCAGTTCTTCCTTCGGACTCATAAAGAAGCTTCCCTTTTCGCATAACCGTGTAGATAAGCGTGCACTTGACGTTTTCCCATTTTTCTATTTCCGAATGGGTACACACTACCAGATCCATTGGAATGATTAAGTCTCTCATATTAGCCCTGCCTTTCAAGGCTAAGTCGTGATGCGATTGATTAGTATCCGGAACGACTATCAGCAAATCGACATCGCTGTCGTCGTCAGGGTTGCCCGCAGCGTGTGAGCCAAAAAGATAAATCCTCTCCGGGTGTATTGACTCGGCCAATCGTTTAGTAATTTCATCGAGTAATTCAGTAGAAATCTCTTTCATAAATACACGCCTCTTACTGAATTCTTTTCTGATCGAAATCGAGAATTTTTGTAATCTGCATCACTCTTGCGGCAGTTTTGCCAGGTCTGTGTCGGAGCCGGCCACCATTAGAATATCATCCTGATAGATGACGGTATTGGGCATAGGAACGTTTATAATTTTGCTTTTCTCGCTCTTTTTGCTTTTGCCGTGCTCGCCACGCTTAATCAAAACCAGGTTCACGTTATACTTCTGTCGCAGTTGTAAATCCATAACCGTCTTGCCATCGAAACTGGCCGGTGCTTTTATCCGAGCTAAACTGTAGCCGGGCGTGAAGTCTATTTTTTCTCCAATTTGCGGTGCGATAAGCTTATACGCCCATCGTTGAGCCGATTCGATTTCAGGATAGATAACCTCCGAAGCGCCTACTTTGGAAAAGACCTCTCCTGCAATCAAATCCTCCGCTCTTGCGTATATTTGCTTGACCCCCATCTGCCGCAGGTTCACAACCGTCAGGACAGCAGACTCAAAACCACGTCCTGTGCCTTGTCCTATACCAATGATCACAACGTCAACCTTATCAATGCCCTGTGCTTTAAGCGCCTCTTCATCGGTGCTGTCGAGCCTGACAGCGTGACTTACCTGGTCCCGGATCAGCTCTATCTCGTCCCTGTTTTTGTCAATTGCGATAACCTCCGCTCCGCTCATCGCAAGGGCGATGGCCAATTTCGTGCCGAACCGTCCCAATCCTATAACAGCAAACCGCTTCATAGCATTAGCTCCTAAATTTTGGTTAATTGGTGAGTGGTTAATTGGTGAGTCCACTCACTACTCACCAATTTATCCAACAATTACCGCCTCATCCGGATAATTATATCGAGCCGGTTTTATGTTAAACGTCAGCGCCGCCAGCAATGTCAAAGGTCCGAGTCTGCCAATAAGCATCGTTGCTATAATAATCAATTTGCCCGCGTCCGTCAACGTTGTCAAAGGGCCGGTTACGCCGGTTGACAGGCCCACAGTACCCAGAGCGGAAGCCGTCTCGAACATAATCTCCGACAAGGCAAAACCGTTTGAGTTCTCCGTAATACTCAGTACTAACGTAGCACCGAACAAAACCGCTACAAAGAGCAATGTAACGGTAATTGCTCTGCCGACAACAACTATCCGAACTGACCGCTTGAACATCTCGACTTCCTGGCGTTTTCGCAGCGCCGCCACAGCAGTCATTATTACCACAGCTAATGTTACAGTCTTGATTCCGCCAGCCGTAGAGCCTGGCGAGCCGCCGATGAACATAAGCAAAATCAAAACAAACCTGCTCGATGCCGACATCGCCGAGACATCGACCGTGTTAAAGCCTGCCGTCCTGGCCGTAATGGATTGAAACAATGCACCAAGTACGCCGGTTTTTTCGGCAGAATCGCTTCCACTCGCATATCGCTCAAACAAGAGTATAGCTAACATACCCAAAATTATTAAACAGGCACTTATGCTAAGAACAATCTTAGTCTGCAGCCGCAACCTTTTTGGCGTTTCCATTGACAGCCGGTAGCGTTTGTAAAACAACTTTTTAAAGAACCGTTTTACCCTGTCAGCAGCAGTATTGACAAGGTCGTAAAGCACACCAAAACCGAGTCCGCCTAAGATTATCAGCGGACAAACTACTACATACACACCCCAGCTTCTGTTATAGCTGACAAAACTGTCACTGAACAAGCTAAAGCCCGCATTACAAAAAGCGCTAATCGAATGAAAGATACTGTAAAACCACTGCTGGTGAACATTAGCAACTTGTCCGGGCACATCATCCCACATCCCGAAAAGGCCGACCATACCAATGGCCTCGATAAGCACCGTTCCGATGAAGATAAAAGCTATCATATTGCCGATTCGGCTAAGCGTGCGGGCACTTAACAAATCCTGCATTGCCGCCGATTCACGCAGGCTCAATGCCTGGCCCAATAGCAGCGCAAATACCGCACCAAAGATAACTATCCCCAAACCGCCAAGCTGAATCAGCGTCAGAATCACCACCTGTCCCATCAAACTAAAGTCTTGGCCGGTATCCTTCACGATAAGCCCTGTAACACAGGTCGCACTGGTCGCTGTAAATAAGGCATCAACAAAGCTCAGGCTTTCACCGGTCGATGCCTTGGGCAGCATTAGCAGCCCCGCCCCGGAAATTATCAAAACCAGAAAACTTGCAATTAGAGTTCGTGTCGGGCTCTTGCCCGATGCTGCTAAGTTTACGCTGGTTCTGCAAAGCTTTACAACTACCTGCAGAACAAGATAGATACCCACTGCGAAGTGCCGAATTACCGCAGCTTCCGCTTTCGTAGGGGCAAACCAACGGCCTGTCCCAAGCGCAACAACGCCAAGCAAAAGCAAAAGCGGAATTTCAAACCAGTTTGCCCGCCAGAAGTCGGCCTTTGAAACCGCATTAGAAAGCCGAATTATTTTCTCCAAAACAAAGATGCAAAGCAAAACGACCTGAATAGTATATAAAATCACCTCCGGCAGCAAAAGTTCCTTAAAACCGCCGAACAGTATAACAAAAGACGCCGCAACCATCGCCGACGTTAAAGCATTGACGGCGATTAAAATCCTCTCCATGCGTTTGTTTTTATAATCTATACGCATAAGTCAAGACTATTTACTATTGATTATTGACTATGCCAAAAGACGGCGGTTTTACGATATTTTCTTCTTATGTTGTTTAGCTGTCGCCGGTACGGCGACGGGTTACTTTCAAACAAAAAGGTGTGCAGTGCACACCCTACCTTCTATTACCTAAAAATTTACTCAAGGCAGCTTAGTCAATAGTAAATAGTAAATAATCAATAGTCAATAGTATTCAGGCCACATCCGCTAATCCCAGCGCATCACCGAACTTAGCCAGCAGCGCCTGGCGAATATTTCTATGTTCAGCCTTTGTTAACATTGGGTCTTGCGAGACCAGCTCGAATGCGTTTTTCCTGGCCATAACCAGAAGGTCGAAGTCATCTACGATATTTGCGATTTTCAAATCCGGCAGCCCATGCTGTCGGGTGCTGAACATCTCCCCCGGCCCACGCAGCCGCAAATCATGCTCGGCTATCTCAAAACCATCATTGCTTCTGGTTATTACTTTGAGTCTGCTTTGAGCTATTTCACTGTCGGTCTCAGCGAATAAAAAACAATATGACTTAGCTTCTCCTCTTCCGATACGCCCTCTCAACTGATGCAGCTGTGCCAGTCCAAATCTATCCGCTCCTTCTATAACCATTATTGTCGCGTTCGGCACATCCACCCCGACCTCAACTACAATGGTTGAGACCAGCACATCGATTTTACCTTTGCGAAACTCCGACATAATTTGCTGCTTTTTGGCCGATGGCATCTGTCCATGCAGAAGCTCAACGGTAAATTCCGGAAAAACTTCTGTAGAAAGATACTTCCACTCATCGGTTGCAGCCCTGACCTCGTTGTCCTGCTCAACGGCAGTAATCCGCGGATAAACAAAATACGCCTGCTTCTTTGCCTTCAGACGCTCGCGGATAAACTCATGCGCTTTGAGCCGGTTTTGCCGGTCAACCCAGCGGGTAATAACGGTGCCTCTGCCCGGCGGCGAGTGCTTGATGACAGAAACATCCAAATCACCGAACGCAGTCATCGCCAGCGTTCGTGGGATAGGCGTAGCCGTCATAACCAGGCAGTGCGGAGTTGTTTGCTTTCGCAGTTGTGCCCTTTGTTCAACTCCAAATTTATGCTGCTCGTCAATTATAACCAGCCCTAATTTCTGAAACTCAATATCTGCCTGCAACAATGCCACCGTCCCAACGACAATATCAATCTCGCCGCTTCTTATCCGGTCCAAAAGCTCCGCCCTTTTTTTGCCAGTCAAACCTCCTGTTACCAAAACCCTTTTTACTTTGCTGTTCTTCAAGTACCTTTCAATACTTAGAAAATGTTGGTCAGCCAAAATCTCCGTAGGTGCCATAATTGCCACTTGCGTCCTGTTGGCCACAGCCAGCAAAGCGGCATAAAGCGCCACGACCGTTTTGCCCGAACCCACGTCACCCTGCAACAGCCGATTCATCGGCTCATGTCTGCTCATATCCGCAACGATTTCAGCGATTGCACCGTCCTGGTCCTCGGTGAGCAAAAACGGAAAACGCTTCCTGATTCGGCTGTCGATTTCATTGGTGCAAACGCATGGACTTGCTGTTGAAAAATGCTGCACCTTGTACCGTCGAAGCGCCAATCCCAACTGCATTAAAAACAGTTCGTCATACTTTAATCTACGTTTTGCCTGTGCCAGCTTCTGCTCGTCCGGCGGCAGATGTATCCACCGAAATGCGTCCTTTCTGCTGATAAGGTTTGTTTTTTTCAAAAAACTTTCGTCATAAAACTCCGGCACCAGCTTATCAGCTGCTTCACGTATCCGTCCGATCATTTTTTTGATTTGCATGCTGGAGAGTTTGCCGGAGGCGGGATAGACACCGCCGCTGAAATATTCAGCCGGCTTCGAAGTTTTCTCGTCGAGCACCAAAAATTTCGGATTGGTCATCTGCAACTGGTGTTTGTATAAAGACACTTTGCCTGTAGCTATTATTACCTGGCCCGGCTTTAATTTGTCGTGGAGAAAGCCGCCGTGGAACCAGATAATTCTGCACACGCCGCTATCATCACTGACTATAGCTTCAAATATCGGTTGCCTGCGATAGCTCTGGTAATCTGTAGACTCAACAAGGCCGATGACAGCGGCGGTCCGGTCAGGCTGCATTTGGTTTATCTTTACCAGGTCAGGCGGGAAGTTCCAATCTCGGGGAAAGTACTCAAGTAAATCTGCAACCGTATTTACACCCAGATCCGCAAAGGCCCTGGCCCGTGCCGGCCCAACACCTTTGAGATACTGCACCGGCATCGAAAGGGTGAGCCTTTGTTGTGATTCTCCCCCAATTTCTGCCGTTGTCGTATGTCCAGCCATAGGACATACATTATCAAATTTCTATCTGTCTGGATAATAAAATATCGTAAGGCAATTCTTACGTTATTCCCACTTCTTTATGTTCTTTCTACTTCTTTATGTCATTCCCGCGGAAGCGGGAATCCAGCCTTCTATCGTTTGTTTGGATTCCTGCTTTCGCAGGAATGACATTGGTATTATTCCGATGTCCTGAGCATTACCAAAACAATTGCCCAATTGGCTAACATGGTCAATAGTGCAATTATTGTTGCCAACAAATACACTTTGTAATATTTCACTGATACCTTACATGTATTAATCATTGTCTCGGTCTTTGGGGTTTCTTGAATGTTGTGGATAATTTCTGACTCCGTAATCTCATTAGAAACCGTATAGTATACTTTAGAGGCATCGTGCCATGTTTGAACTCTGACCATCCTTGTAACACTTGTCCCAACTTCTTTCGTCAATCGTTGCAATTCTTCTAACCGTTTGCCCGCATCTTCCTCTGCTAAGATTTTAGTTAGTGTCTCCCTGTTTCTCTTGATTTCTTCACGTGTCATATTTACCCCCCTATTTCATAAAGCCGTGACTTAATGTCGTTCCCACTTTTTTATGTCATTCCCGCGAAAGCGGGAATCCAGTCTTTTATCGTTTGTCTGGATTCCTGTTTTCACAGGAATGACACAGAACTATTGCTCGAAACCGTATTCGCCGAGCAGCTTAACAAACCGAACGTCACAAATTGCTCTTTCGATGAGTTTGCTCGCCCTTTTTTCACAGGCAACCAACCTCTGCACTCCTCCGTAGCCGACCGGCCCGACCATAAAGCCGCCATTAGCAAGTTGCTTGACCAAAGGCTCCGGTATCTCCGGCACCGCGGCTGTAATCATAATCCGGTCGAAGTGTCCCGAAGGCGGCAATCGTGAAGCTGGCCAGCCGCAGCTTCCGTCTCCAACATAGAACTCAACATTACTGACGTCCAGCCTGCCTAAAACCGCCTGAGCCGACTCAGACAACTGTTCAAATCTTTCTATAGTATAGACTTTTTTCACTAACTTACCGAGAACCGCAGTTTGGTACCCGCTGCCTGTTCCAATCTCCAGAACCTCGCAGTTACGATTGACCCGCAGTTCCTGAGTCATCAGAGCGACAATATATGGCTGCGAAATAGTCTGGCCCATCCCGATTGGCAGTGGGCCATCGGTATAGGCCTGTGAGAAATATGACTCTGGTATAAATTCCTCCCGTGGAACCTCGGACATTACCTTCAGGACGTCAGGATTAGTTATATCGCGACCCTTCAGATCCAGTCTAAGCATCTGTTCCCGGGCGACGCCAAACTTATCTTTGTTCTCCCGTCCATGCATAGCTTTAATAATCGCCTTTTGAGTGCTATTTTGCAAACCAATTTTGCAGGCTTGCTATTGCTTTTTCACGTCTGATTTGATGAGTTGTCATTCCGAGCGAAGCGTAGCGGAGTCGAGGAATCTGTTTTAATAGACCCCTCGACTTCGCTCGGGGTGACGACCTCTGTAAAATAGCAATCCACCAATACATCTGTGGCAAAAGCACTATAACAGTTTGACGATTAAAATAAAAGCTTGATGGCCGCAGCGACTGCTAAAATCTGCACAACAGCAGTAAAGGCCTTTTGCGGGATTCGTTTCAGAAAAAATATCCCTATCACCGCGCCGGTCGCAATAAACGGCAGCATCATCAAATCAAGTGTCACAGACGCCGCTGTCATCAAATCCAGGTTTGCGCTGAACGGCACCTTCAGCCAGTTAACAACGAAAAAAAACCATGCACCGGTCCCCACGAATTCGACTTTCGGCAGCCGCATGGCCAGCAGATAAATAATCATTATCGGCCCGGCTGCGTTGGCCATCATAGTTGTAACCCCAGCCATGAAACCAAGCCCGACCGCAAACCACCATTGGGTTGGAACCGGCGCATCTTTACCTTTAGTCCTTGTGCGCCAGTAATTGATGCCCAACATCACCAGAACTATCCCGCCAATAATCGGCTTAAGCTGCTGGTCGTTGACCACCTTCAACCCGAAGTACCCGGCCACAATACCTGCAAAAGCGGCCGGAAGCAAACGCAGCACATGGACCCACTTAGCGTTACGCCGATGGTAGCCCGCAGCAAACAAATCCGCCAGTATCAAGATACCAAGCAGAACCCCAACCGAACTGCGGGCCGGCAAAACGCCGGCCATCAAAGGTACTACCAAAATTCCAAGGCCCGGAATTCCGGTCTTCGTAATTCCCACCATAATCGCACATAAAGCAACAACAATCCAGCCAACCGGGCTCAAATCCAACATACTTGCCTCTTTATTAAAGTTTCTTCATTGCCTACTCAAATTCTAAAGTTTGCAATCTATAAGTTTTAGGCTCTCTTTGCAATTGACAATTGAGAATTGAAGGTGATAATTGAGAATAATCAACCATAAATAGTCAATGGCAAAAGGAGACCAAAAAATGAAAGTTAAAAAGATTCTTTTTTATTTGCTGGCTGCTCTTTTAGGCGGCTGTGTACCTGTTTTATCGTTACATTCGCTTTATACCAAAGAAAATGTAGTATTCGAAGAAAAATTGCTCGGCACCTGGGTGGATGACCCCAACAGTCCTGAAAATACCTGGGAATTCGAGCGTATTGACGAACCCAGGAATGCGTACAAACTGATTTTTTCTGACAATAAGGGCAAAAAAGGCTCATTTGTTGCGCATTTGGTAAAGCTGCAGAACAGGCTCTTTTTAGATGTTTACCCAAGTGAACTCCCATGGGAACCGGATGACCCGAACGAGGTGAAGTGGCTATATAACTCTTTCCTTTTAATACCTGCCCATACATTTATGAGGATAGACTCCATCGAGCCTCAGTTGAAAATGCGATTGACAAATAATGACAAGATGGAGGAATTGCTCGAGGAAGACCCCAATGCCGTAAAGCATACGTCAATTGAGGACAGGCTTATTCTGACAGCATCGACAAAGGAACTCCAGGCCTTCGTTCTTAAGTATGCCGACGACAACAGAGTATTCACCAACGAAGTTGTCCTGAATCGCAGAGAAACCCAAGACCCAAACGCCCCAAATTCTGTCGAGACAATAGCCGCTCAGAAAAAGGAATTGGACAAGTCGAGCTGAAAAATGTAACTTACTCCGTCAGTATAGGCTCTGCGTTTCTAATCTGTTGGTGTTCTTTTCTGCAAAGCGCCATTGGTGCAGTCAGCAAAATGCAGACACACTACCATGCTATACCTCGCAGCGCGAGGTATGCCATACTACACAACATAAAACAAAGCATCGACCATACGCTCGTTAAGCCGTCTCAGCAGACAGGCTTGTCATAATACCCAACAACACAATTCCAAAAACGTTAACAAGCTATACCTCGCAGTGCGAGGTATAGCATTCTACACAGCACAAAACAAAGCATCAATCATACGCCCGTTAAGCCACCTCATTAGACCGTCTTGTCGTAAAATCCGACAACACAATTCCAAAAACGTTAACAAGCTATACCTCGCAGTGCGAGGTATGGCATGCTACACAGCACAAAACAAAGCATCAATCATACGCCCGTTAAGGCGCCTCAGTAGTCAGGTTTGTCGTAAAACCAAACAACGTAATTCCGAAAACATTAACAAGCTATACCTTGCAGCGCAAGGTATGGCATACTGCGACCTACGAAACAAGGTAGTGCTCTGTTACAGATCGATTGATGAATGTCATTCCTACGAAAGCAGGAATACAGATGTATCGGTGGTCTAAATTCAACATCAAAGCCTGCCCTGAGCAAAGCCGAATGGGTGCGGAATGACAATTCCTCAAATCATATGTCGCAGACCAACAGACCAATACTATTATGTAATATATTAATTGAGGGATGGCTTGGAACAACTACCAATAAGCACCACGCATTTATCGTGTTACAGACCAGCAGCGCAAAATCATCGTCCTTTTGCTCGCGCAATCAGTTCGTATCATACTGTGCCATAGCTCTTTTTCGACCCAAGGATTGTGTGAAATTATTTTGCAGAACCCAATACTTTTTCCATTACCGATAAAAGCATCTGCCACTGCTGACGATTTCCGGCGAGGACTCTGCGGCCTTTTGAGGTCAGGCGATAATATTTGCGCTGCCTGCCGTTTTTGGCTAAATACTGCTTCGACGATAAAACTTTTCTTTTCTCAAGCCGATGCAAAATCGGATACACAGTTCCTTCACCCAAGCTTAGAATTTCATGAGAACGCTTGTTCAACTCTTTTACGATATGGTAGCCATAACTTGGCTCGGTTTCCAGAACAGCCAAAATCAACGTTTCGACATTACCATCGAGCGTTTGTTTACGCAACCGCTTCGTTATCATAATGCAACCCTCCGAAAATCCAAACCCAACAAAGATTTCGTCAGAACACAAGTCAACTACTACCGTCTGAAGACGAGGTATTTTCTCCTATTCCCCGAATGGGACATTAAATTATACTTTACGGCGAAAGCTACAAGATACTATACAGTGCAAGGTATTTATGTCAAATAAAACAGGGGGCGAATAAAGTAAATTTGCAAAATTGACTGTTCCCAAAAACTACACTTTCAAGTATCATAGTAACAGGTTGGCATAGAAAGTACGGCCTCGAGTGGATACTTTCTCTTTTCTTGCTTGATTATCTTTTTATTTACAGGTATCGGGCCTATGGCCGAGAGTTCGGAATTTAGACGGTATTTAGTAAATATTGACTCTATCTCCACACACCAGCTTTTTACTGATTGTTTGGTGATAGGAGCGGGCATCGCAGGCCTTCGTGCCGCCATCGAAGCAGCCGAGCACTGCAACGTTATCATCGTTTGCAAAGATACCGTGAAAAATAGTAACACCGCCAAAGCCCAGGGGGGTATTGCCTCGGTGCTTGATAAAGCAGATACATTCGAATCACACATAGCGGATACGCTTAATACCGGCTGCGGGATATGTGACGAAGGTATAGTTGACTTGGTTGTTCGCCGGGGCTCGGAACTGGTAAAGCAACTACTCAACTGGGGCACTGAATTCGATCTGATTGACGGGCATATCGCTGCTACACTCGAAGGTGGCCACAGTTACCCTCGTGTCGCTCACGCCCACGGCGATGAAACCGGGCGGATAATTGCAGAGGCACTTATAAAAAAAATCGGTCAGACCTCGAATATAAGGATATTGGAAAATTTCTACGCTATCGATTTGCTCACCAACGATGACAATAAGTGCATAGGAATAGTAGGCCACGATAATCGCAGTGGTTACCAGATAATCTGGGCTGCAAACACAATCCTGGCAACCGGAGGAGCAGGCCAACTCTACCGCGAAACCACAAACCCAGAAGTTGCAACGGGCGATGGTGTTGCTATGGCTTATCGCGCCGGTGCCGTATTGCAGGATTTGGAGTTTCTGCAATTCCATCCGACCACGCTCTACATTGCAGGTGCCACACGGGCCTTGATTACCGAGACACTTCGTGGTGAAGGGGCGGTTCTGCTGGATAACAAGGGCCAGCGTTTTATGAAGGAATACCACGAGGCCGCCGAGCTTGCACCGCGTGACATTGTCAGCCGGGCCATCCTTACCCAGATGCGAAAAACTGAGTCAACGCATGTCTATCTGGACGTTCGGCACTTCGATAAAGCATATTTTGCAAAAAGATTCCCGCAGATTAACGAACTGCTCGAAAGTTTCGACATAGATATCGGTCACGACCTCATCCCTGTTCGACCCAGCGCGCACTATATGATAGGAGGTGTTAAAACTGACAGCTCGGCTAAAACAAATATCGAAAATCTTTACGCCTGCGGCGAGATAGCATCCACCGGCCTGCACGGCGCAAATCGACTCGGCAGCAACTCTCTGCTTGAAGGACTGGTATTCGGCAAAACAGCCGGGAAGGTTGCTTCGCAAAGCACAAAAGCGGGCGCTGCCCATCTTAAGCACCCTTTGATAAAATATCAAATACCCCATTCAGACCGCACCCGTTTGGATGCCGCTGATGTTAGAAACTCACTTCGAGCTCTTATGTGGCGAAATGTCGGCATCACCCGAAGGGCCCAATTGCTTGCTGAGACTCAGGAGATTATCAGTTTTTGGCAGCGCTATGTGATGGACAAAATCTTTGATTCACCCGAAGGCTGGGAATGTCAGAATATGCTCACCGTTTGCCTGCTTATGGCCCAAGCAGCCCAGGTGCGGCAGGAAAGTCGAGGCGTCCACTTCAGGAGAGATTTCCCCCATACCGACGATGAACACTTTAAAAAACATATCGAAATCACAAGGCGATTGTGAGATAAGTAGCTGCTAAAACATTTAAATCAGCCACCGAAGCAGCAGAAAATTTACTCTTTCGAGCCCCTCATAAGATACACAGATGTACCGCAGAAGCATGCAGCATTTAGAAGGATTTGTAATCGTGTATAACGTTAAGCGTCGTGATTCTCGCGTAAATATTTTGCATCAAGTTGATCTTTTTCACGACCTGTTGATTCTTTATTCTTGATAAGGTTTGTAACATTTCTTTGTAATCTTTGTTCAACATGTTGCTTATCCTTTAACGACCATAATTCGGCGGTGAGTTCCCAGATAAAGCTGACCCTTTTCTGGGGTGATGCATCTACATAGCAGTCGTCTTGTTTGGTCATCTTTTTTAAGGTTGTGTGATTTCTCGTGACTTTCATAGTAATATTATATCACAACTTAAAAGATGAGGTGGACAACAAAACGAACTTTTGCTATAATAATTCGTAACAAAATAGTCAATTGAAAAGAGAGTGGGTCGGGCGACCGCTGGTCCGCCAGAGGCGGGCTGGAGGAAAGTCCGAGCAGGACAGGGCACGGTGGTGGCTAACAGCCACCCGGGGCAACCCGCGGGAAAGTGCCACAGAAAATACACAGCCAAACCCGCACTCACTTTGTGAGTCCAAGCTTGCAAACAAGAAAGTGAATGTCGTTAGCACAAAAAGTATCTAAAAGACATGTTTGGGCCTTGAATTTACAAAGTGAGTGCGGGAGGCAACGGTGAAATGGTGCGGTAAGAGCGCACCGCGGCGTCGGTGACGACGCCGGCAGGGCAAACCCCACCGCCTGCAAGACCAAGTAGCTGGCTACTCGGCCCGAGTGTGAGCGGCTAAGCTAACCGCTCTGCCAGCGGGTAGGTCGCTTCCTGCACCTATTTTGAGATGCCAACGAAAACCCTGAGATAAGCATTTTTGGCAACATCAAGGTTTATTTAACGAATCAACGGTGGCATCTCAAAATAGGTGCGGGAGAGCCAACTGGCAACAGTTGGTCAAGATAAATGGTCGCCATCCGCCGTTATCGGCGGAATACAGAACTCGGCTTACGGACCCGCTCTTTTTTTTCTTTTTTTGGTCGGCTTTTTTCGCTTTCTATCATATGCGCAAACGCACCTAAGCGAATTTTGACCACGACAATATCCCCCCTAACAACCATTTGGATTTTGCCCTTATCGAAATTAATGTGATTGAATTCAACACCGCTGGCCTTACTTAGTCTCGTTGCCAGCACAGGTGAGCTGTCCAGCTCGCGCAAAATCACCTCAAATGCCTGATTTATGAGCATCCTGCAAATATCAAGCATTTTATTCTCCTGGTCGGGTGCATCTGTATCATTGCGGAGTTCAACTATATCCTTGTGAAAATTGCCTAAGACATTCCGCAGCATTGCAATTCGCCTTGCATTCTCGGTTGTGCCGGGCTCAGCAAGCATTTCTTCTCCAATTACCATTTCGCAGTCAAACCTAAGGCCTCGACTGGGACTAAGCTGAAAACTTCTGGCCTTGTCATCTATGATGAAGAAATACTTTCGTAGTGCATTCAATTCGTTCTCCTGGAAAGTAACCATATTGAACCAGGTCTTGAAACCGTCCTTGCTTTGTCCCAATGAGACAACAACGTTCTCACTATGGCTAATCAGCTCAGCTTCTGCAAAACCGGGTCCAAGCTCATCTTGCAACCTTTGTATCTTAGGCACTGCGTCGTGAATGACGCTCTGCTTTATCTTTATTTGGTCATAGGGGGCGGAAAGTTTCGCTTGATAGGAAAGCTGCCGAGCTTTGGTCCATGGAGACACAGTTGAACAGCCCCCCAGCAAAGTGCCCAGAAGCAAAACAGCAGCAAAAAGCCTGGCAACTGCCGATTTACGATTCGTCCTTCGTAGTAGTGCTACTATGGAGAATGGACGACTTACAATTCGCCTGTAAGAAGCGAACGTATCCGTTTTCGATTCGCCTGTTAGAAGTCCGCCTATGGCGGAGATCCGTTTTTTCGTCGCAAATCGGCAGTCAACAATCGTGATTTGCTTTGATTTTATCCGCCTCATAACATCTTTCCTCTGGCCTTTCATACTTCGTACTTCGAATAACGATTCACGAAACACGCTTCTCGCTTTTAGACTTCTTTCGAATCAATCCACTTCATCATCTTGCGCAATTCTCGCCCGACGGTTTCCAGTTGACTATCGTGGTCTTTTTCGTATAGCTCTTTGAACTTTTTAAGTCCCGATTGGTATTCGTTTACCCATTCCTGGGCGAATTCGCCGGATGTAACCTCTGATAGTATTTTTTTCATCTCAGCTTTGGTTTGCTCAGGAATAATTCTCGGCCCACGAGTCAAATCACCGTATTCGGCGGTATTGGATATACTGTATCTCATATAGCTCATCCCGCCCTGATACATAAGGTCAACTATCAGTTTCACCTCATGCATACATTCGAAATAAGCAATCTCAGGTTGGTATCCGGCTTCTACTAACGTTTCAAAGCCGGCTTT
>Ga0209979_1000886_pt1 | contig 36162 bp, 29 predicted proteins | sample AnhtaG_FD_183114 | JGI IMG/M metagenome (GOLD analysis project Ga0209979, IMG submission 183114) | Deep subsurface microbial communities from Anholt, Denmark to uncover new lineages of life (NeLLi) - Anholt_01485 metaG (SPAdes) (version 2) | ecosystem: Environmental > Aquatic > Marine > Oceanic... | reverse complement strand
TGTAACGTTTCCCGTATTTATTAGACATCATAAGCCTCCATACAGGGCTTTTATCCCAGCTGATGATGCCTATTATATCACGAAAATTCTAGCACTCCAGGTGGTTCAAGTTTTGGGGTGCACTTCATATCACTATCATGTTATTACTTAGTATTACCTAGTATTACTATATATTACTATACTTAGTACTAGTATATATATAAGCCTGTAGATATATATAAAGAGATAGAGGAGTAATACATATACTATCAGTTCACTATAGTATGGTAATTACAAGGAAAGGAAAGAATAGATAAAATCTATATAGACACAAATATAAAGAAATACATTAACTTTGATGTCTATTTAATATCTATATGACTAGGAAGAAAGAGGACCCTCATATCAGTGTCGTGTAAAGAAACTTTACACTTTATCTCTATATCTTTTAGTTTTCTATGCTTACAAGGTTTATGTGTGTTTATCTAAGTGGGAAATATGCCCCTAATTTAAGCCATAAATGGGATGAGAGAGGTTAAAACCATGCAATATATACCTTGAAATGGGATGAAAGCCTTAGATAATATCCCAATTTGTTATTTCTTGCCTCTACCTCAAGAGATTAGTTAACATAATACGGGTTCCACGACACAGCCATAAGGTCTTATGTTCTCCCCTTTTTAGGAAAGACACCACAGCAGGCATGGCCTTGTTAGGCTGATCGGATAAGCCTTATTATATCTTAGCCCTGTCTTTATTTAGTAGAAATGCCCCCACCCCATTGGGACCCTGGGACTCCTAGCTTCATACCCATAGATATAGTTATGACATAAGTAGCAATACCCCTAAAGGAATTCCTTATCTAACCCTATATGCCCCTCAACTTGATACCTTTTTGAATAGCCCATTATATATTTAATCCTTCTAATAACTATACTTTATATAGTGGTAATAGGCATGATGATAATTAGGGCCTAAGGAATCCCTTATCTAAAATTACCCCTTGGGGAGATATCCTTATCCCTACCAATGCTATTCGGTTGCTTGCGTTTTCTTCTACATTCACACATAACAAGGCTAGATTACGAAAAACTTATATATTTTAAACCTACCTTGGAAAGTTCTTTTTATACTTTATAAGTGGACGCCCTAAGGAATCCCTTGGTTATACCCCCCTCTCTATAAAATTCCATTCTCTATAAAACCCCATAAGGAATCCCTTACTGACTCTCCTGGGGATATCATAAAAACAATCCCTTATCAAAATTACCCTCCTTTTTATTGCTTAGCGTCTTATTACTCGTATCTCGTTAGTTTCTTCAGAGAGGTGATAAAAATATGCCGTTTTTTCTCGCTAGAAGGTACTATATAGTATGTTTTTCGCTAGAACTATGGCTAATACAGCCTGCATCATTCATATACAAGTCTAACAGGGGTAAGCCTAAAAGAGAAATATCGTAAAAGGATATAGTAGTTTAGGGATAATTCTCACTGGATCTACCAATTAGCAAATATAGGGTCTGAGATATGAATCTAATCTTAAATAAAACGTACTTGTAGAAGGGTTTTATGCTGAAATTTGGACGATCTATCTCTACCGAATACCAAACCATTCGGAAAATAGGTTAACAGGGTTGGGGGAAAAAGATTCCTTTGTAAGATACTACTTTTTCCAGTGTTCAGGCAACCATCCATTCAGCAGTCTTTTTCAACCCAGGGAAGCCAGGGCTTTATGGGGTTTGGTTTCTATATTAAAATGGTCTTTAATATCTCTATTCTTTTAATTGATTTTTCTGAAAGGTCGAATTAATATAATGGAAACATGGAAGACGAAATTTTGACTAAAACGAAGTCCTTAAGCAGTATAAGATTGGACGTTTTATTCTGGACAAGGCTATGAAGTGTCGAGAGATCACCTATTTCAAACTTGAGAGGAAGCTCCTATTTAAACGATCAGCTGTCGAAAAGTAGCTTCATAGAAACATCGTTCAAGCTGTTGATGAAAAAGATGTTAAGAAAATCAAACGTAAGAAAAAATAAGCCTTAAGAAGAAATAAAAAATATAAGGGGGGATAATATATATTGCCCCAATCTTATGTAACTATTAAAAGTTCATGGACTTAAAAAAATATCTCCCTTATTTAATTCCTATAATAAGTTCTATTGCAACTTTCATAATTGCTTGGTTCTTAGGTAGATATTTAAAAGGACGTGGGAAGATAAGATGTACAATCTCTGAGTTAAGAATTAGATTTGAAAAATTTGGAGATAAATTTGAGTTCTTTAAAACATGTAATTACGAAGAGGCAGAAAGAGGATCTTATAATATTAAATTAGGCTTTTTTAATGAAAAAGATGTCCAAATAGCTTTAACGAATCCGTCCGTAATATTTGAAAGAAAAAACAAAAAGAAAGTTATTACGACCATTAAACCCGAGAATTTTTATTTTGACATCGCAAAGGGATTTAACTTGCCGTCCAGCGAGCTTGTTCATCATAGTTGGCATGGAAATATAAAGAAGGAGTCTAATGAATTAGAAAACGTTTTGAAAAGTAATAAGACTTTTTTTATAGGATACTTACCGAAAGGGAAAAAAATAAAAATACTTATTTCAAAAGAACCTCTATGTAATCGATTAGACAAACGTTTTCGAGAAAGTATAGAAATAAAGAAATAATTTTTTTCAAACCATCAAGTAATTAGCTTATCATCAACAAGTAAATTCTCTTCAAACACTTTTGCGATTATACTATCAATAAAACGTATATGTTTATTTGCCAAATATAAAAAATCAATGAATTGATGCTTAAAATACATATCAAATGGATAGGGCAAATTCTTTAGAAATTCTCTTTTATCCTCATTTAAATGAAAATACTCACCTTTAATAAAAAGATTCACTGCAAATATTGGTGTTATATTTTTCTTATTATAGGTAAGCCCCATCGCACTTTGTCTATGTATTTGAAGCCAATGATCTCGATTTCTATTTAACATTTTTTTTACTTCATCATCAGTGACATTCTTTCTCAAATCGTTGTAAATCTTATTTAGATAGACTGGCGAGTTTTTTAGGATAAAATGTCGAAATGCCGTTAGATAAGAGCGTAAATCGTCTTCCTTAAATCCAGTAATTTTTACTCCGCCACCTTTTTCCCCAAAGGCCATAGTAAATTTAAACCCAAACCCTTTTTTTATAAGATCCGTTGTCCTCAAAACTTCAACTCTTTCTCTAAATAGCTCCAGCCGTTCTTTTATGATAATCTCTTCTTTTTTTGCTCTCATATCTTCCCCCTTTAAAACAATCATCTTAATTTTAATTGAGATATGGTTGAGAGACAAGAAATAAAACATGCCTGCTACAAATAAAAAAAGGGCGTTATGACCGAAACCACAACACCCTTTTTGAGCCGTTGTTTAGCCTTTATTTAATGACTATCGTTAAATGGGACTCTCAAATTTTTTCTTGAGTTTTTTAAGACGTTTAAGACCTTCACTTGTTATTTCAAAACAAATTTCATCATAATCCCCACATTCAGTTTCATAAATTAATTCTTTTCTCTGAAGTTCATTTAAAATTATTTGCAAATCTGATTGTTCTCTGTCAGGAAACTCTTGTCCATATAGAGACTTTATATATCTTAGTTCAAAAATTCTATCATCTTCATTTGCTATCTTTGAAAGGACATAATAATGCTCTTTATTGAGTCTTCTATCTCTCAATTTTGAAATAAGAATAATTATAATAATTAAGATTAGAAATATATATATAGGAGTTTTGAGAGTAATAAATTGAATAAAAAGATTAATTAGTTTTACTAATAAACCCAATAAGGATTTCCAGAAACTAATATCAGATGCAATAGCATTTATAAGGCCTGCAATAAAATATAGGCAAATTGCACCAATAATACCAAGAATTTTTTTATTTAAGAGAAACTCTATTATGCTTTCTTTCTTCATTAGAATCTTTGAAAACTGACAATATTGTATTGATTTTAGTTTATAACATCTGAAAAAACAAGATGAATGGCTCAATGGTTTTTTACAGGCCAAATGTGCAAAAAAAGAGGGCTGAATCACAAGGATTCAACCCTCTTCCCGACTATTTTTGTATACGTTTTTGTATCAAAAAATAGTCTAAAACTGTCTGGAACTGTATAGAGGCGATTAACACATAGCATCCTTTCTTTTCCCGGGATGTCCGGATAGCCCTTTTAAAGCTATTAAAATTAGCGGACAAATATTGCCTTATAATTATTGAAGCTATGCAATTTCCATCCTTCTTTGGCTAATTTATTGCAGCCTTTTGCAAACTCCAATGCACCCATAAAATTTAAATTATCAACACCTGAATACTCAGGTATGTTTTGTGCATGTACATCTCTTGGCGCTACAATCAAAGACTTCAACAAAAGAACTATCACCAGAATTAGCGCAACATTCAATAAAATTGTCGTTGATCTGTGAAGATTCATTTTTGCCCCCTTACTAGATTTTACTCACTCCATAAAATAGCAATATATATATGTCAGTCAATCGTAAATGCTTTATTTAGTATCTTATATTAGAGCGAAGCATATCTTATACTGATTCTTGTGCGGGAGTAAGGGGAATAAAAAACTATGAAGAGTAATATGCCAAAAGAGCTTCTTTCACCTCTTTGCTCTCCAGGAATTCTATAAGCTTTTTGGTTTCTTTTGTGTCTGGCTTTAATTCTGCAAATTCTCTCGCAGCCTCCATTTCCTCCGCTGTAATACCAGGCTCCTTTAATGTATCTTGAAGAAGTGTAATGATAGCTTCGCAGAGCGCCTTATGGAGTTCATCGTTTATTATAACCAATCTATCTAATGGCTCCTTTTTTTGCTTTTCTCTTATCATTTATGGTTTATTTCAGCCCAGCCAGCCTCCTCTTTGCATCCTCAACTTCAGCAATGCCAGGGTCAGCGTCTTTCCAGGGGTCGAGGAATTTTTCAAAGTTCTGTATGACTTTGACATTATCACCTTGCTCTTCGTAAACATCAAAGAAGCATCGCTTCATGTTATTAATAATTTCATTACCCTCAGGATTGTATCGAGATATTTCGGGACTGTCCTCAAAGCAAGTTCGAGTATCAAGCGCTCGATATTGGGGACGAATTCAGGATGACCAGCTTCGTTCCTGGTCATTCGGTAATAACCGGAAAGCGTGTTAATCATCGTATCAAGTTCCCTGAAGATGACGTCGTTCCCGGGATGCTTCCTGCGGAGCTTGTTAAGGTTGTCGCTGATGAACTTGGCATAATGCTTTACGCTTCGGCAATTTGAATAAACACGAGATATGCCTGGGTCGTTCAGGTCCGCCTCAACAGCCTCTGCTAGTAAAAGTATGTAGCGCTCGGACATCGCACCGAGGCAGAATGCGGATGAGATGAGAAAATTGGATTTGAACGTTTCCAGTGATTCCCTAAGATAAACTTCCGCCACTTCGTCTAGAGGACCGGCTGAGCTCTCTATCTCATCAATCATTTTATCTGAACTTTCAACGGTGGGAAGAAACTGCTCGGATTCCATTTTTTCTCCATTTTCTGTCAGCTCCACGAACTCCTCCTGGGCATGCGGCTGGGTGTAATCTTGCATGATAAGGCTTTTGTCCCTGAGCATCTGCACTGCCCTGGCAAATTTCCTTTCAAAGCTCGGATGGCGTTTTATCTCCCCTCCGCCCGGTAACCTTAGGAGCTCTAACGACATTATGGATTGGAGAGATTCCCGATAATACGATGTGATTCTTTTCCTTGTCGAAAGATTCCTCTTAAGTATTTTAAAGATGAGCGAGCCTAGCTCCTCGACTGATATTCTCTCCTGGGCGTCGGGCTCTAGCGTGAAAGTTTCCATCCTGAACTCCCTTTGCTTATGCAGAAAGAGATTATCACTGGATATGAGAAGAGTCAACATGAATTATTAAATACAGACCTATCCCTGCGTCACAAATACGTCACATAAGATGCCTAAACCTGCTTAATTATGGATACGGTTTCCTGGGTGAGGGTCGGATTCGAACTGCCGACCTTCTGATTCAATCCAGGGAAGCCAGGGCTTTAGGGTCTTTGGCTGAGACTCGCCTTTATCTTCAGTAGCGTAATAGATTAGAGGCTTCCACTCCGGAACTTATAATTACATAGATACAATATAAAGAAACCATGATAGTTATACCTGCCAATATTGTAGAAACAATTCCTGTTTCCTCTTTGTCGGTAATCACTATAACCATGCGGGTTATGATATAAGCACCCACCATTAACGCAATTGCCGGAATCATTACGCCCTCCTTTATTGAGAATATTCCATAGCCCCAACCGTCTCTCCTATGAGGCGATAAACGCTCAGCGTCATTTCACTAACGGGAGGCCAGGTTACTCCGGTTTCCGCTCGCCTCAATCTTTCTTCTTTAAGCCAAACAAGACAAAAAGCGCCACTCCTAAAAAAGTAAGGCCTAAAAGAAAAGCAATAATTGTGTAAGTACCTTTTACAGCAAAATTAAGTGAAACTAACGACATCAATATCAAAGCAATAACGAATATTATTTTTTGTGATTTTATCTTCTCTTCTAAATTCATTTTTTCTTCTTTACAGAGAGCACCTCTCTTCCCTCTTTCCTTATAATGGGCTAATCCACTCAGCTGTCTCTTTCAATCCAGTGAAGCCATGGCTTTGGGGGATTAGGCTTTCAGTTGACTCAATTTTCATCTTCAATGATATACTTTTTAACTATAATATTCCCGTCTTCATTTGATTCGCCGACATGACTTGTCCCCCATCAATGTACCACCTGTAAAGTTAAATTTGCATTGATGTTGAAACCAATATGGTATATTAAGCTTATTTATTAACAAACTCACTGGTGACATAACGTTTAGGCATTGAATCAAGCATTGTGTTTTTCCTCTCGAGTTCTCGCCTAAGCTCAATATAATCTTTAAACAGACCAACACGCTCAATCATTTCTTCTGATTCTGTCAGGATTAAGGCACTCAATCCGACGATATGAACATTTGAGCCAAGTTTTTTCTTATAACGATCGATCGCATCTTGAATAGTTGCTTCCCATTCAGATATAAGAGCCTTTAATATCTCTCTTATTCTTCCATGAATAGTACCAATACAGCTGATATATTCTCGCAAAAATGGCATTATATCATTTTTCTCACTGATATGCTTTAATTCCATCAAAACAGACTTCTTGAACTTTTCATCCTCTTCGAGTTTTGATACAAGAATATATGGAGTGACTATAAATCTCATCTTCCTACCAGATTCACTATTAACCCAGGTCATATGGCAACTTATTTCATGTATGGGAAATCCTCTATGCTGAACGTAATTTCTCAGAGCACTCATAACTCTATAGCTTAAATATCCATCATATTGTTCGGAAAAAAGTTTCTTAACTTCCAGAAATTGATGTGATGATTTGCCGTAAATATTACTTAAATGGTGAATTATATGATCAAGATAAAGTGCACTTGCAGCTAACAAATTAATTAAATTTCTACTAATAATCCTTTTTTCTGCCTGTAACCAGATATAGTCTAGTTGTCTAAAAATCATATTCTTCAATCCAGTATTCAGGAGGCTGTTTTCAAACTCGAAAAAGTTTTCGAGAACTAAATCAAGTTTTTCTTCGATAAACAAAGCCTGAAATAAATTATCCTTAGCTACTTTTATTTTTTGATACTCTTCTTTTGAAATCTCCACAAACTCTCGGCTACCAGACACATATTTTCTAATTTGGTATTTATTAGCCATGAGGCCCCCATAAACAATGTGGCAATAGAATAATAATAAATCCGTGGAGCGTCAAGCACTGAAATGATTTAAAAAATATTATAAATATTAGAGCAGTGGTTATCTCTCCTCGAATGCTTGATGGGGAGTAATGGGATAGCCTTCCAACTGGGAAGATCCCTCCATTGTTGTGAACTTTTACTTTATTGTGATTGGAAGCCGGGTTGAAGGTAACCTACTTCTCTTATGTGAAAATATGTGACAGATTTAATTGATAATTGCTGAAATTATGTTTAGCTTTGCATTAATAGCTGTTTTGTATGCACTAAGCATAGTAAGAGCGTAAATATACCTTATGGATATCTTGGAGAGAAAGAAACAGTATATTTCATGCCCATCGCTGCTTAGGTTAGCGGGGCAGTCATAATCCTAAGTTACTTTGAAGGGGATAATTTCAGCAAGGGATCGTTTACTTGTGTGTTAAACAATCCATATGCTTAGAACTCAAGGAATCCCGGAGTCCCTATCCCCCCTCTTTCTCTGATTGCCAAGCAGAAGGTCCTGGGATCAAATCCCATCGTCCGCTCCAAACTTACCCCTTATTTTTCAATAGTTTTCCTCAGATTACAGTTCCTTCTTTTATAATGCTCATTTTTGAAGACGCATGGAAATATTCGATGTTTATAACCTTACGCCTTTAAGAAAAGGTTTTAATCCATTAATACATTCTATAGCTTCAAGTCTTTGCTTAATCTTCTGTATATAACTGTAGCTTTTCTCTTCATCAGATTTTTTTGGTTTCGAAAATATGGCTCCTAAGAGAGATATATTGGCACCACTTAAACTTATATAAAGCGAAGCTGGGGGGCCTCCAGATAGATAAGTTCCAAATATACATAAAGAAATTCCAAATGTTTGAACGCGCCAATTTTTTATGAATCTTAGAGTTTTCAATCGATGAGAGTTAAATTTCTTATACGCCTCCTCATATCCTCTGTAACAATCTCTTAATTTTTCTTCTGCTGTCTTTTTATCTATGATCTCGTTTAAGTTAAATTCTTCAGAAATTTTATGTACGGCATTATGAAATCCGATTCTTAAGTCGTTATAATCTTCCCTTAATTTTATTGCTGTTTTGAATGGTATGTCAGAGATCTTCCTGGGGATTAGAGATTCAATTATCATAGAACCTAAAGTTCCTTCAATTGACGTGGCTGATCTGTCCTCAAAATTTTTATTAATCTCGTTTAGCAGCAGTAATGTAGAATGAAGTCTTTTTATCTGTGAGTAGGTCATAGTGTCGACGTTTTGAAACTTGACTTCCTAAACAGCTTAAGATCAACCGTCCTGCTTCTGGGTGAATAAGATAATGTTCTTCAGACCATCTATTTAAGGTCTTTTTTTCTTTATCTGCCAATCCTTTTTTTTGAAGAAATTTGAAAACCCATTCTGGTGCTTTATTGGGATTAACTCCTACAAAATCCTTGTAGTTTTCATATTTCATACCTTTTTTTAGTTTTATTTGCTTAAATGCTTTTTTAATAGAATCTTCATGTTTATCAAAATACGAGAGATCGTTCAATGTAGGACTTATTGTCGGACACCAAACGGGATCAATACCAAGATAATTGGAGATATAATTATCTCCAAAATCGTTTGACATAGATTCTGGAACTATGCGATATATCTGATCCCAAAATAAGATTTGAGTTTTTAAATAGTCAATAGGAGGAACATAATGTGGATGATAAACAGCCTTGAATTTTGGATGGGCCACTATTCCTCCTATCTTATGGATTGTTTTTATTTTCAAATTTCAATATTGAGTTAACATTTATCAAACTAAAATCCATTCTTTTCCTCTTCAATTTCTGATCTCTCGATTAGTGTATCAATTTGTAAAACATACTCATCAATCCATTGCTTCACATTCTTATTATTTTCTTTTTGTTTGAATTCGAGTAAACTATCCTTCTTGCTTTGATAGTGTGCACTTGCTCGTCCTGACCAAAACTCTGTTGAAAAATTTGCCATTAATCTACTTTTCACATCTTCTCGGGTGCCATATCTTACAAGCAACGCTCTTGCTAGACAAACCTTTCCTTTTCCTCTAGAAAGAGTCTTTGGAACAAATGATGCAAAATATCTTGCACGTTTCTCAACATTTACATCTATCCATTTCCATATCTCTTTTATTGGAATTAAAGAAAGCAAGTTAGATTGTTGTAACCAAATTTTAATGCTGAATGCTCTTGAATCAATTGGAGGACCCAGATATTTTTTAATTTTTTTCCATACTTTAATGGGGAACATCTTAGCAATTTCATCAACCAAATTTTCCCTTTGTGCATGAATACCATTAAGTATATTACCTTCGTTTCCAAAATTCTCAAGAATTTTATCGAAAATTTTTAGACTTTCTTTCGGATAACGCTTTAAAAATGCTTTGCCTATTTCTGTCCAATGATACACAACCATTTGATCACGTCTAACTTCTTCTGATTTTTCGAAAAGAAGGGAATGTGATAATAGTTTTAATGTCAATTGTTTTGGAAAGACCGGTTTTAATTTTTCATAAATGTAATAAAAGTAAAACATATCTAAATCAACAGAGATCGCATCATAGTCTGATTTATCTAGTAGAAATTGAATCCATTTTAAAAAAATGCTCTCAGAAATATTTCTTATAAAATCCCCAGAAGCAAATATTCTGAAATGTTCAATGCCAATGAATTTCTTTTCTGCTAAAGAAAGGATTCGCATAGCTGCTTTATCCGAAAAACCAGATCGCCATGTCAATTCAGGTGTTAAAGACCTTAATTTTCTATCAGATGCAAGATTATCTAACTGCTTCTCCCATTTAACTGGATCCATCTCGAACATAGCTCGTAGATATCCTCCAAGAAAGTTTGTTGTGGCGTTCTCTTCCTCAATTCGCTGAGCTTTAAGAATTTTTGACAATAACAAGAAATTCTTATCTCTTTTTCCCAATTCATAGCCAAATCTATATCCATTCTTTGCCTCTTTTGTTACTAGCCAGGCTAATTCAGATGTCAAAAGACTTGTCTTTTTAATCGATTTATCAGCGAGTTCTTCAATCTTGTGTTGCGCTTGATCAATCCTATTTCCCTGATCATCAAATCTGTCTTCGATTATGGCCATTCCAACGTATCGATTTAAAAGAGAGGAGAAATCACTTCCTGTTAGTTGATCTCTAATTTTAGTCCAGTTTAGTCGAATTTCTTTTGGCATTTGTTTCCCATCGTGACGAAGGATACGAATGATCCCTTCAAGTATTTGTTTCTTATTTAAATTAGCTTTTTTTGACAATTCATCTATTGTTTCTAGTACCATATCAGCAAGACTTTGATATTGACCTAAGCTTGCAGCACGACGAAGAATGATGTCTAGTGTTTTTTCTCGTTCGTCTTCTGTCATACCATCTAGCTTTTCACATAATAATTCCCACACTCGGCTGTACGATTCAAATATTTCTTCATCTGTTTTCGGCATCCAAAGTTTAGGTTCCCTTCTTAATCCTTGTTCTTCAGCACCCATAATTCTGCTAAAAAAACCACTTTCAAGTGTTTTATCGCATGCACGTAAAGCAAGAAGTCGCTTTTCTTTTGATTTTGACTCTAATGCTTCTTTTAAAACAGGAAATCTTTCTTGGGGAGAGGCTTCTGTCGGAGCTATTGGAGCCGGAGCAGTAGAAAATAAATCAACGAAAATGCCGCTGGCATTGTTTGAATATGTCTCATTTTCAGCTTCGCCTAGGCTGAGAAGCAATCTTGCTGCATCTATAAATAGCTCTCTCCACATTGCAATTTTCTCGAGAGCCCAAATAGCTTTTCTGCGCCCACTCTTAAAATGCAAAAGTTCTTCCTTATCCCAATTTCCAACTGTTTCCTTTAGAGATTCCAAAGCAGATTTTGGATCAGCCTCAGCGAGCTTTTCAAAAAAATCTGCACCTAAGGGATTTTTAAGAAGAGATCCATCTGCAAAAAAACCTTGGCTTCCCAGAATTTTCTTTGTGAATTCTTTTCCCTTATCAGTTATGGAAATATAAGGGATATGATTTAAAAATCTCTGGATTAAGTCCCTTCTAAATTCTTCTGGAATATTATTAATGAATTTTTCAAAACTTTCAGGCGAAAAGCCTTTAGATTCCCACCATTCTCTCAGAAGATGTATTCTTAGCATAAAAGGCGTTACATATATAAAGAACTCTCCCTGAATAATTCCCCTCTGTTTCTGTTTCGAAACAATATCTGTAAAATCATCCCATTCAATGTTGAAATAATCTGCTAGCCATATTGATTCACATGCAATTTTCCCTTTAAATCCAATTTTATCAAACAAAGATAATCCAGATAGCACCTTTTTAGTTTTTCTAAAAAAATCTGAGTTTGGATCTATTCCAGCTCCAATTAAACGATCCATAAGAGCTTCATCTGTTATCATCAGAAATTCATCTGCAGCTCCTTTATTTTTTAAATAGCTTTCTGCCAGTAATACAGCAATCCGAGGATAGCCATCAGCAAATTTACTCAATCTACTAACCACATCTCCAGGCAGTTGAGGGGCTTCTGTAGTTATGATTTTCTCAATGGAATCTTTTCCTAGAATGTTCAGTTCATATTGCATAGATGGGGGAGGAACCTTTCTAATTTCATGCGAGATAGTAAATATTGCCAATCTTGATCCTCTTCCTGAATATGAACGTACAAATTCCTCATGTTTTTGCAAGCTACACTCATCGATGACAACAATCGCTGAAAGGTTTTGATTGTTTTGTAATGTTATGTGCAAGTTAGATAATCGAAATTGATCTGCGTATACATAAATTACGTGGTTTTTAAAATCATCTTGTGAAAGAGCTTCATATACTAGTCTTGTCTTTCCGATTCCTGGAAGACCAACGATTCTAAATATTTGACACTCGCCATTTGGTTTTCTCAATCTATTGTTAATATCTTCGATAATTTCTCTGCGTTCAGTATCACAAATGAATTTTTTAGGCGCATTAATATCATGACGTTCAGCCCATGAAGAATAAGGAATGCCTAAAGTGCTATCGCCCTTCAACCATGATATTAATGCTGGAAATTGCTCAGCAAAACAAGCTAATTGATTTGCAGAATAGACGCGAACTTTTGCTTTTGTGTATCCAAGTCTTTTCATCTCTTCATTTATTGCTTCTTCTCGTCGTCTCTTTTTTTGTGTGGTAACCTCTGCAAAAAGCACAAGAATGTAACTTCCACCTTCATCCATAATTCTTTTTATTTCTGGCTTAATTGGTTTTGATAAATCTTCTTCCTCGTGAAGCTCTTTTTGACAACCGCCAGGAAATAAATCCATAGATTTAATCTGGAATCCAGTTGTTCCTGATGGTATAAGCTCTTCAGATGAAGATTTAGCGTCTTTTATATAAGCATCGATGCCGCCATCTCCTACGTTAATGCATTGAGGTACATCGATTATGTTTCGCCCAATTCCAGCTCTCGAAGCTTCTGCCCATAATAGGCGACGAAAAAAATCAACTGATAGATCTTGATCAAGACTAGTTAAATCTTTTATTGATAAAGAAAAAATAGTTTCCACTTCCATCTTTTTAGCCTTTTTAGTTCCCTTAATAATACAATTAAAGGAATGTAATTTCCCATCTGTTTTATAACTTGTAATTAGATGAAATTATATCACATAAAAGAATTGGAAAAAATAATGGGATTTGTTTTATCTTCTAACTCTTCAGAGCTTAGACTGAAGCTTTGATAGCAAGAAGTTTAAACAATATCGAATTTCTTGTAATAAAACGAATAAATTAAGACTGTTCAACACTTGTAACTACCTGAATATAAAGAGTTTATAAGGGCCTAATTTCGAACTTATCCCCATTTTTAGCCTAAAAATGGGTAATAACACCTCATTTTATCAAAAGTTATCCCCATTTTTTACAAAAAGTTATCCCCATTTTTCGGGCATTTTCTTTATATAATGGCACTCAGATATCATTTTAAAGATTTTTATCTTATTTCTTTGTTTTAAAGAAGTTAATCCTGGATTTTCTTCTTATTTTTAGCCAGAATCAGTATTGAACACCCCCCCCTCTTATTATTGAACAGCTCTCAGAGGAGATGAAGCATGACAGACTATCAACTTCCTCTATCAACTTTCGATAGCTCTTATCTGGACCTTATAGATAAAAATAATAAGCTTGTCCACTATTTCCGAGAGATTAATCTCAATAACATTCATCCTGTTATAGAGAAATGTTATTCACATGCAGGACCTCAAGGATACGGAATTGGCCTCTTCCTGTCTCGGATGCTGAAAGTCAAACAGACTTTTGTCTCTGATAGAATCCTTGCCGAACGTCTTTCTGAAAACAGTACATATAGATATCTCTGTCTTCTGGAAAAAAGTACTACACCGGCTCATAACACCTATAACACTCTGAGAAATCATCTGGGTGTAGAAGGATATACAAAAATCCATGTAAACTTCGTTAATGAAGCCAATAGGAACGGACTCTTAAATCCCCATATAGAACAACTCCCAAAGAATCGTCGCAAAGGTTTGATACTCGTCGGAGATTCTACTCCCATAAGATCCTATTGTTCTACCAAAGGAGCAAAACAGGAAGATGGCTCATGGCTTTTTACCGACCCTTCGGTAAGCTTTGGCCGGCCTCATCATAAAGATAAATATCCTGTGGGACACAAGGCCCATTCCTTGATGACAATTACCGGGATCCCTATGGTCAGTATCGTAAGTACGCGCAGCGACTCTGACAAAGTACATATATTCCCACTTTTAGAGGAATTCAAAAGAAGATTCCCTTCTCTTACCATCGCCTATATTATTCTAGATGCTGGCTATGATGCAGAGGAAATACATAAAATCATCTACGAAGACTATCATATTATCCCTGTCATTATTCGCAAGAAGATGGTCTATCCAAAAAGATATAATTCCGAAGGAACACCTCTCTGTGATTTTGGCTATCCGCTTACCAAAACAGTTCTGGATTACAAAAGAGGCAGAACAAAATATGTATGTAGAAGAATTTGTGAAAGAGACGATCAAGAGAAGCTTTTTCATTGTCCTTATCTCAAAACATCAAGTCAAAACGGATATACTTTTTACACCCATTTCAAAAAAAGCTATCGGAAATATGGGCCTGCTACTCCAGCTACTATTATCTACAAGAGATTAAAGCCTTTTCGTACCTCCATAGAACGCGAATTCGGATTAGTCAAAGAAAATAGATATCGTATGGAGTATACAAATACCTATATGGGTATTGACAACGTCACAATGCATGTCATAGAGCATGATATTGTCTTGACTCAAGATATAATCTTTGAGTATAAGACTACTGGGAAAGTTAGCCCTGTGATTAAAGTCTGAAATCTGTATTATTGAACGCTCTTAAATTACTCCATAGAATTTCTAGAATTATCAGAAGAGGGGTGACCTGCCCCCCTAATATCTGTCTATGTGTTATGATAAAATTTTCCTAAACGAAAGGAGTAGTATGTGGAATTAAGATGGTTTCAGTATTCACTCTGCCATTCCTAGTGAAACATGCTAGAAGAGAACAGACTTATCCCCATGTGCCAGTGGTGTGACAAAATGGACTGAAAATAACTGAAAATATGGTATTAGGATTGAAAGAAGGACTAAATGTAAGTCGCTGATAATGGAGTTTTTTCCACCTTTTACGCAGATCAAGGAAACTGTTTCAACCCAGCCAGCCTCTTCTTCGCATCCTGCCGAATCAGCCTGGTACGGGACAAGAAGTTTTCAAAATCTTTTTTGTCTTATGATCATCTTCCATAAATCCTCCATGATATCTAACTCGTCAGATATACAGTTTGCTATATAACAAGGATATTGATAAGGTATTGCTGCATTTTAAGCATATTTTAAGGGTATTTATTACATTTAGAGGGTATTGTTGCGGTATTTTTCTCAAAATATTGCATGCAGTATAGTAATTGTTAGGGCGTTATTAAGTTCAATTTTTAAATAAAATCAATTATTAAAATTGTACATAAATATTATGCTTAGTATGAAATATTTTGAAGAATTTTCAAAGATAAATCTTGAGCCATTACAAAGTGAATTATCTTTTTACTCAGAAAAGTTAGAAAAATTAAGAAAGAAATATAATGATGATAATGATTTTAAAATAAAAACAATCCATATAGGTGAGAAAATAATCGCTCTTAAAGCTATAATTGCACAGAAATCAATGTAAAGTAAAAAAAATGAAAACATCTTTTGAAGTTGATATCGATATTAATTCAAAATTATCACTACCTTCAAAATATACAATAAAACGATATCCATCAGCTAAGCTATTAATATTTTATGAGTTGCCTAATTGGATTGTTTTAGATAATATTGAATTCATCATCCTGCAAGATTTATTCAAATATCCTATTAAACATTCTTTAGACACTTATTCTAATGACTCTGTTATAAATACGATTAGAAAACTTTTTTCAAGAAATATAGTTCACAGTAACAACGGACAGGGCATAATAAACGAATACTTTCCTCCACCTCTTTTTCTGTACATTACAAATAGTTGTAATTTAAGATGTAAGCACTGTTATATGTATTCAGGAAACGCATATTCTAACGAATTATCATTAGATCAATGGAAAGAAATAATAAAATCTTACATTGATAATAAAGGCAAAGAAATTATTTTTTGTGGTGGCGAGCCATTGATTTTGAAATATTTTGCTGAATTAATTAAATGCACAAAGGAGTATTCATTTGATATCAAAATTAGAGTTTTTACTAATGGTAGTTTCATTAACAACTATCCAATTAATTTTTTTAATAAATATGTTGACGAATTACAAATTAGCATTGATGGACCTTTTGAAGAATTGCATGATGAAATACGTGGTAAGGGACATTTCAGAATTATAATGAAGAATGTTAAATATCTTAATTCATATTCTGGTTTAGTCACAATATCTATGTCACTTTACAATGAAAGCAGGTTAGATATCTTTACCAAAAACTTTGAACAATTCTTTAAATATATAAATAAGAATATTTTAAATTTACGATTTAATATAATTACTGAATTACTACAAGGCAGATGCTTTTCAAAACTGGGTTTTGAAGAAGCAGATAGAAAAACAAAATTGTTTCTAAATTTGTTAAAAGAGAATTTTAGTCATGGAATTGACTTTATTGATGATACGAAAATTACTCGAAATTATAAAAAAATAAATTGTGGATATGGTGGCACATTAACCATTTCTGCTGATGGACAAGTATTTCCATGTGGATGGACGAGCAAAAAATCATTTGGCTTATATCAAGAACAGACTATCTCTGATTGGATTTCAGGACTTAACACTGTTTTTGAAACATATAGTGTTAATAACATGAGTTATTGTTATAGTTGTGATCTTAAATATATTTGTGGTGGAACATGCAGAATTGATAATTGTAATGAAAATAATGATATTCTGAAACCGACTTGTACAAATTCCTATAAACAAGAAATGTATCACTCCTTGTTTAGGAATGATACATCATTTGAAAATAATATCATTTTGGAAGGAGGTGAAGATAATAGTGAAAAACAAAAAGATCACAATTAAATGGGTAGAAAAATCTCAAAAGGATAGCAAAATCCTTGTTTCTCGTTTATGGAAAGAACATTGTACAAAACAAGGTTAAGCTAATCTGGCGGATTTTTATGCCCTAACAAAAGTTTCCACCTGACTGAAGGGTGGATAGGTGAATTCCTCAAAATAAGTGCGTTCTTTAAAGTTTTGATTAAATCCGTAAGTTCAGTTGACCTGCCCCCATTTATTGCTACACCTGTAGAGTTAGGACTCCTTGGTTACGGACCTGCCCCCATCTTTGGTTCATTTTCTAAGTTAGTCTAAAATTTTGCAAGTCATTTTTGACAGTCTCTGGAGTCCTCGTCAATTCGGTCTCCATCGGACGATCTATAGCTACAAACTCCTCTGGAGCAGGTGGTTTATAGCCCAAAGAACTATGCGGCCGTGACATTCCAGAAAGGGGCCCCTAGCCGCCGATAACCCCTCCCAGGAAACTAAAAGGCCCTGTAATTCAGGCACAAGAAAAATCCCACCACCATCAGCAATAACGCTATCAATGGTAGATCTGTGATTATCCTATTGCGTCTATTCACGCGTCTCGCAAATTTATTATCCGACTGCAGCTTCGCCATATTCTCCCAATTCTTCTGGATGCTTTCGAATACATCCTTACCTCCTGTCAGCTTGAAAAACAGCCGTTGCTCCCAGCTCAGATCTTTCCAGCTTCTTATGATTTTCCCCCAGAACACACTTACGCTCAAAAGAACTGAACCCGCGGTTAAGAAAAGTAGTCCAATGTTCTGACGCACGATCGCTCCTCCTTTACTTCGGATACACGGATTTTATGTCAGAAACCCGGAGAAAACAACCCTCGACACCACCTCGGGCTAGTTCTCATCTTCCCCACCCCTCCTCAGATCCTGGGAGATTGTAGCTCCTAGCAAGCCCTATAAAAAAAACCAAACAATTGATATTTTCCACGTGAATCCTGATAAATTCTATCATTTAAAAAGAATTGAAAAAGCCTAAAAAGTCTACCACTAACTTGCGCAACTTCTTGAGGGGAAATAACTCCTATTAATTTTAGTAAATTCTATAATAGGAAGCACAGACCCTTGATGGCCCTGGCTTCCATTCTCTTTTAGAGATAACAATTCAAACTGATTAAGCAATATATTGAGAACGTCGGTCTATCAGGCTGGAGGTTGCGAGTTTAAGTCTCGTCGGCCTCGCCAGATAATATCTTTATTTTCAGCAAATTCCATTGAAATAATAATCATTTTTAGATAAGATTAAGTAAAAATCGGGAAAATAACAAAGTAACAGTTGCCAGAACAAAATGAATACTAGAAATAAAAAAAATATACTGCATATAATTCTCTCCATATTCACAATGCTCATAGGGCTTGCCATGTTTGCTTTTATAATTTGGGGAGCGTACAGAGTTATTTCTTATTTTTTTCAAATATTTACAACCCTTAACCCAAATATTGCAATTGCAATAATTGTAGGCTCGACTACTATAGTCGCATCTACTCTAGCCATTGTTTTAGCAAGGTATTTTGAAGCAAAAAAAGAAAGAGAAGTTGCCCATCGTGATAAAAAGGTTAAACTCTACAATGAGTTCTTAAAAAAACTATTTGAGATCTTTGTAGGCAGTGATGAAGATAGACCAAAGCAAGAAGAGTTAGTTCCTTTTCTCAGGGAGATACAGAGAAAAATTATCCTATGGTCTGGTCCTAATGTTATAAAATCATATACAAAGTAGCATAAGGAGCTAACATCACAACCTCAACGACCAAAAGCCATGTCAATGATAAAAATGATAGACTTTTTCTTAGCCCTGAGAAAAGACCTTGGGCATAGCAATAAAGGAATCAAACGTGAATATCTAATGAGATTTATGCTAAAAAATCCCGACCTTTTTATGCGAATGTTTAGAGAAAAGCCAGAAGTTACATTTGCTGAAATTGCCAAAGCTGAGGAAAAACTGAAATAGTATAGTCCGACGTGGCGTTTGGGCATAAATTTTAATCTTTTTCAGATATTAAATTACTATCATCAAAACTTATTACCACAATCACGACATTCATATTTTGGCCCTTTTAGTTTTGATCTTCGCAATGGCTTTCCTTCCTCCTTTACAAAAATATCTTGTTCAGCACGTAAATTAATAAAATTGGTACTATGACATTTAGGGCATTGTATTCCCATTGCTCTCCCTCTGCTTACTTGGCAATAGGATATAAATTTATGAGGGGAGTGTCAAATTGAAATATAGACTTATTCCCGTGTAACAAATGTGTAACAGATTGTGCTTAAAAACGCCTAATTGTGGTTAAGGATGAATAAAAAGAAATCTGTCTTCTACCCCTGTAAATCATGCCTTCCAGGGTAAGATTTGAATCTTATCCTTTGGATTCGAAGTCCACCGCTCTATTTCAAAATAGACTTCTCCCCATGTGTCAGTGGTGTGTCAGAATTTGCCTAAACTTGCCTAACTATGGATAAATTTTACTACACGTAAGACGTTGAATTTCCTCTGTAGAAGTGGCTCCCCCTATATGACGTGTTTCGAAACTTAAAGCATGATTTAGTGATGAACTTGAATTCTTTAAAGCTTCTTTTAGGGGTTCCAGCCTAAAACTTTACTATGCCACAATTTATGTTGATTTTTCAATAAATTATTGTTCAAAATTATGATAATTATTTTTTTTAACCTAAATTTGTCCAGTGTGATATAAATTTACCATATTAAAATGTTTTTTTGAAAGGTCTAAAACAACTTCACTTTGTTATAATTATTCTTGATTGCCTTTAAACAATAATATCGAATTGAATTCAAAAAAACTATTATTACTTTATGATTTCAAATTTTTGATAGGCGAATTAATTGAAAAAGTAGCCTCCTTGTAGGATGCATGACTCTGGATCATGGAATCGAGATTCGAATCGCTGCTTCCCAGTCACTCCTATTCTCTTGATTTCCCCTGATTTTTCTCGTTTTTACCTTTCAACGCAGTACCATAATTTCAGCATTTCTTAATCAAGTTTGCGACATATTTATGCAATGAGCATCTTTTAATTTTTTAAGTTATTTGATTTCATGTTTTTCCTATGATATATGGACTATTAAAGCTTACGCAGAAATGAAAAGCAAAAAAGACCTTAATGATTTAGTCGAGCTTAATCTTGATAATCCTAAAGTCGCAGGATTTATTGAGATTATCATAAAAAAGACAGCTAAACCCGAGCCAAATTTTCGTAAAGATTTTCTTGATAAATTAATAGAAGATTTAGGTTACGTCTTGGGTAGCGAAGCACATCTTACTACTGGTGATATAGATTATTTATATGAAGTAGAAGATTATGTAGTAGGGTTTGAAGCAAAATCGCCATTAATAATCGAAAAACAGGGTGATCTCGTATATAAAGATGAGTTAAAGAGACATCTGGAACAAGTTCATCAGTATTTTGGTGATCCCAGACTGAATTATCTTATATTGACTGACGGAATCAGTTGGTATTTTTATTCAAGGAAATCTATTCATAGGGATCCGCCACACTATATTGATTTTCGAACTACTCAGCTGCTTCATCCAAAATCCACTCATAAACTTGAAGATTTAGCAAAAAGTAAAATAATTGATACTTTAAAGAGACTGGAATATGAATCAGATCGTGAAGGCTTAGACGAAAAATTTTACCGGTCTTTAAAATCTTGGGTGGAGGAATGTCGAGATTACTTCATAGAATGTAATTTATCTGAGGAAGAAGCAAAATCCGAAGCTGTTGCTTTAATCAATAAATTCATATTTATTAGATCTCTTGAAGATTTTGGGACTTTACCTTTTAATTATCTTCGAAAAGAAGTTAACAAATATATAGATCGTTGGGGGAGAAAAGAAGGCGCAAGAAGATTATCGAGAGATATAAATGAATGGATGTTTCAACATTATGATACTGAACTTTTTGTGAATCATGGTGCAATATTATCTTCAGAATTATGGGAGTATTTAATACTTGGAAAATTACTTCCAAAATCCAAATCATTATTTACACCTTCTTTATACGATTTTAATTTCTCCAATATTGATTTCGATATACTTGGTCATGTCTACGAAAGGTTTTTAGCTGAATTAAAAAGAGAACGTGGAATTTATTATACTCAGCGTTTTGTAGTTGAATACATTATTGATAATGCAATTAGAGAAAAAATAACGTCCATTATGGTGAAAGCTCACAAAAAACTCAATGAAAACAAATTAGATGATTCAAAATCCATAATTGAAAATGAATTGTTTGGGATTCGGATATTAGATCCTGCGCCGGGATCTGGTAGTTTTCTAATTTATGCTTTTGATATCTTATGTATAGCTTATCAAAAATGGGAAAAAGCCTATATTAATAAATATAACGAAATACATAAAGATGATGCTTTACCTATCACTCGCACTTGGGCCGGCGGTTATGCTGTTAATGATTGGAAAGAGAAAATAATTCTAAATTGCCTATATGGTTGTGATATTGATGATAAGGCTGTGGATGTTGCTAAGCTTAATCTTTGGTTGAGATTAATAAGATATGATCCAGAAAATTATTATTGGAAAAAATTACAGGACAGCGGGACTTCTTATGCATTACCAAATTTATCTTTAAATTTAATAAATGGAAATTCACTTATTGGACCCCAATTAAAATATACATTAAATAAGTTAAAAAAATATCAATCTGAGTTTAATCTAATTAAGAAATTAAGAAATGAATATATTAACAACTTTAAAAATAATGTTAAAAACATTGATAAAATTGAGAAACTGAAATCACAAATAAAAATTAAATTTATAGATGAAATAAAGAAAATTCTTTCTGATGAAGGATTGGACAGTAATTGGGCTAATTTAGCTACAATCTGGTTCTTAGAATTTCCTTTTGGAAAATTCGATTTTGTAATAGGAAATCCACCTTATATCGGTGAAGAAGACCATAAAGAAATATTTCGACCTGTAAAAACTTCTCCTTTATTGTCAGAGTATTATGAAGGCAAGATGGATTATTGGTATTTTTTCTGTCAATTAGGAATTTCTCTCTTAAAAGATGATGGAGTTATTTCATTTATTGTTCCTCATTATTGGCCTAAATCGGAAGGAGCAGCAAAACTTATTAAACGTGTAATAAATGAAACTTCTATTGAGTCAATTTTTGATTTTAATGAATATAAAGTATTTAAAGTAACTGCTCCTGGTCAGCATAATATGGTCTTTAGATTTAAAAAATCTGAGAAAAAAGTAAATCCAAAAATAACTATAGTAAAAAATATGGAATTAACCACAGTAAAAATAACAAAAGCTTTACATGGAGAGAAAATTGAGGGAGTCACGTCTTTTAATGCTGACAAGCAAGATAAATTATTAGATGCAAAAGGAAAATTACATTTCACATCAAAAAGTATTGATTCGACTTGCAATGCTATTAAGAATATAGCAGATAGAGTTTTAGGAGGGAAAGACGGATTTTGTAACGTAAATCAAGGAATTGTGCCAGCAATTGATGTTGTCGGAGTTAAATCACTAAAAAGAATATTAAGATCAAGAGGAAACAATGATCCAACTGAAGAAGATATTTTATCACTTGAAGATGAGTTAGGAATAAAAAGAAAAGATGGGGTTTTTGTTTTGCCTCGTTCAAGTCTTCGTTATTTTAAGCTTAACAAATATGAAAAACATCTTATAAGACCATACTTTCGAGGGCATCAAATAAAACGGTTTTATACAGACCCAGAAAATTTATATTTTATTATTTATACTACATCTGAAGAGGCCAGAAATATTAAAAATAATCCTCAAAAATATCCAAATATTAAATGCCATTTAGATAAATACAAACCTGTTATAACATCTGATTTTGGGCCCTATGGATTACATAGGGCAAGAAATGAAAAAATATTTATATCAGAGAAAATTATAGGATTACGACAAACGAAATATCCAACCTTCGCCTACAATAAAATTCCGTATTATATAGCAATGGTCTGCAATATCATTACAAAAAAAGAGGCATTTCCTGATGTCAACCTTAAAGCATTAACAGCCATCCTTAATTCAAAAGTTGGGCTTTTTTGGTTTTACCATAGAGGAAAAAGAAAGGGAGAATTATTTCAGATAGATGGAAGTCCTTTAGAGAATTTTCCTATAAAATTACCAACAAAAAATATTACTAAAAAACTTGAATTGAAAGTAGATGAAATAGAAAATTTAAAGGATACTTATTATAAGTTACTAAATAAATGGGAAACAGGGGTGAAAATCATATGTGGGAAAAGTGTGATTACCTTGAACAATATAATTAAATGGACTGAACATATAGAAGTGTCTAAATGTAAAATCTCTATTGATCCAGAGAGCGAAATAGAAAATATTAATTTTATGGTAAGAGATTCGTTGTTAATTGTATCAACAAATATTGGAGATAATATTTACTATTTTAAAGAAAGATTAACAGCTTTACATGTTCTCTATTCTCTTGAATTCTTATTTGAAATAAGAGGGGTAAGAATTGAAAAGTTTAAGTCGTTTTTAATGTTAGAAATACCATATAAATCTCCAGGTTTGTTTAAAGAAACTAATATTAAAGATTTCTATAAAGAGTTAGAAGATTTTGCATCGAGTAAAAACCTTTCTGCAGATTTAAGTTGTATTAAAAATGAAATTTTTAATAAAGAGGATGAGATAAATAATAAGGTGAGGGATTTATATAATGTAAATGAAGCTGATTTAGTATTATAGACTCAACTGGAAGCCAAATCCCCTAAAGCCCTGGCTTCCTGGAATTGAAAGGACTGCATAGCCGAACTGACGCCTCATTGAGGTAGACAATTCTAACTACAGATTTGGCCCATATTTGGCCCACGAGCTAAACTCTATTGTGGAATATAGAGTACCGGTTTTACAAACCAGTAGTCACTGGTTCAAATCCAGTACCGCCCACCAGATATTTTCTCTTGTTTTCTGGGGAAAATTGACCTTTCTGTTGATTACTTTCTTTAAGCACCGTTAGCTAGAATTAGGCGAGTTTAGGCAAAATCTGTGGCGTATTTGTGACGCGGGGAGAGGTCTGTTCTCCTCTGTTTGACCATTGGTTTGTCATATGGGGATAAGTCTGTTTTTATTGAAGAGAAGCAAGGGACTTAAAATCCTTCGCAGGTTATCCTGCGTGCCGGTTCGAGTCCGGCCCTCGGCACTTATTTTCAACAACTTAGCTCATTTAAAATTATTTTTCCTTCCAATTGTTTTCTTATTTTTTCCCTATTTTTCCCTTTTTTTCGGTCACAAAAATGTCACAGTGAGATTTGGCGTATCTTTAATGATAGCAATAGGTTCGGAAGATGGCTGAGTTTATAGCTTAAAAAATGCCAGGAAAAATCGCGTCACAAAAATGTCACAATTTTTGAGATATAAATTTCCTTTTTGTGCCAAGAATAAAAACCGTAGTAACGAATCATAATTTTAATTTAGGATTCTTTAAAAGGCAAGAATGGCAGAAATGATTTCTTTGCATGAAAATCGCTTATATTTTTCGTCTATTTTTTAAGTCACTGATTGTGCTGTCTATTTTCAATCTTCGAGAGGCCAGGGCTTTTAGATATCTAGTTTCTCTTAACAAATCTTTCTTTATTATATAGAGCGGTACTTGTATAGTTATTGAAGAATGTGTCGACTTTATAGTGTATTTTTTGTTATAATAATTATGCTTAAATCGAAGATAACATACAGATTGGCATAGGGGAACGAAATTGCCGGGTATACCTTTAAAGCATCCAATTTTAATTCATGAAGCATCTTGCCTAAGAGCTTCGCAGGATGTAGTTCGCATAGCAACCATACAACCATTTGGAGAGCTTAAAACATCGGATAATATGGGTCCTCACTACAGCGAAGAAAAACGTGAAGATGCACAACAAAGAGCTATTTCATTTCTCCAATTAGTTAAAGAATATGATGCTGAGTTAGCAATAGCACCTGAATATTTCACTCCTAAAGAATCAATAATAAATATTATTAATGAACCTAATATTTTGCGAGAGAATACAATTTACATATTACCTTTAGAATCTATAAGCCTCTCTGATTACCAAGAGCTTTATACAACGTCTATGGAAAAAGGTATTAATATTGAACGAACAAACCTTGAATCAGAAGATGGTAGAAGCGGTATTAATTGTTGTGGAATTATATTTAAAGTTGATGATAACCTAAGGATTTATTTGCAATCAAAAATTTGTTCAGCTCCATTAGAAAAACAAAATTTAATCCCAGGTTCTAATTTCTTTATTTTTGAAGGTGAAAATATTGCTCTCCTTATGCTTATATGTTCTGATGCCAACAAAATGAGATTCCATGATCTTTGGGCCTCAGCCGCAGCTCATAAAAGTGGTGCTTTCATAATTCATCCTCAATGGAATCCTCAACCTGATTTTCAGAACTATCAATCTTTCTGGGCAAATATATTAGATAATGAAGATGGTAATAAACGCATTATATTATCTTTGAATTGGGCTGTGGGAAGTAAAATTATTGATGAAGATCAAAACCAATATTCAATTGAACGATCAAGAACAAGGTCTTTTCGAGGGAAAAATTTACAGACTAGCCCTATTTTTATTGAAAGAAGTAAGGCCGGACTTCATGTCCAACGTGACCAACGAGCCATCAGTGGAAAAGTCTGGGAAATCTGGCATGCTTTGTCGCCTGACGAACATGCATACATAATTGATATGTGTAGGCCATTTGAAAATGTTTCAAGGCCTGAGGGAAGTAGAGATTGTGGAATAAGACAAAGTATTTATTTTGAGCGAAATGACAATACTAACCATTTTGATGAATGCTCGCCGCATGAATTGGCTCAAAACTTTTGGGAAAATTGTAGAGGTTCTGGCTTAGTAGATGAGGCTCATAGGGATTTAGATGTAATTACTATTTGTGAATTAGAATTGCTGTGTAACGCATTCATGATGGAAAATTATGGTAGCTGGATGATGAAAGATATTGCGTATCGGATCCCCACAGCTCCACTTGTATGCGGCAATATCAGCTGCCAGGGATGTATTTATAAAGACCTTTCATGTTCTGATAAACGACCTATATGGGAAGAACAAATTCAATATGTTGTACAATGTCTTTTGAGCTTCCATAACAATGAAACAATTAGAAATAATCAATTAAAAATAAAGCCATCAACCAAATATCCTTTAAATATAATTGACAGACAGAATGATTATATAGGTTGGCTTTTTCACGGGAGAGGCCTGCAGTCTCGCTTTTTAGAAAAAAAAATTAACAAAATTTTAAAAGACCAGAAACTTGATACTTTTCAAGGATCTCTCCAACTCTTTGTAGTTGGCATCACCGAAGAGATCGCACCTGAAAACATCTTAAACCAGCCCTCTGATATTACAAAGTCAGATATAGAACATAAGCCCAAGAAACAGGATGATCCTGATTATTCTCCTTATTTACAAATTACAATATTACATTCTTAGATTTACGATGGAAAATCTTATGAAGAAGCTTAAAGAAAGGATAAATACAAGATATAAAGAGGCAAGTTTTATTCAATTACCTAGCCCAGATAAAAATATATTACATTTCAAAAATAATTTCTCAATCCACTTTATTTTTTTGTTTGAAGACATGCTTCAGCTTGATGATAACTGGGAGAAAAATCATCAATTTTTGATTAAGGATTATTTGGAATATGATGGACCTCGGTATATGGAGTGGAATTATTATGCTGTCATTGTTGTGGCTGATAACTCGATAGCAAGTACGGACTTAAACTTGATGCGTTTAAAAATAGAGGCCGATATATCCTATTCTCGGAAGTATGTATTTTCAGCAAAAGAACTTGATGAATTACCTCCTGGAATGATTAGCAGTGAAAAATTAAAAAGCAAGAAAATTGCTATCCAGAATCTTCTTACTGAATGGGAGGAAGCATTAGGATCAAAGCTGTTTGGAAAGATAGTTACTGGTCCTAAAGCTTCATTAGGGAGAAGAATTCGATCATTGATCGAGGAAAAAATTGAAAAAAAATAATTTTATCGATCGTATAAAGCTCAAGAATTATCGATGTCATCCAGATGGGGATATGGGACCTTTTGCTCGATTCAACCTCATTTATGGTCGAAATGGCTCAGGAAAGACTTCCTTTCTTGAAGCCATCGAGTTAGCACTAACTGGTCATATATTTCGCTTAGAAAGTAAAGATGATTTAATAAATGTTGTTGCAAGAAATAGAAAAAAGCATATTTCTGTTTCTGCATTTCTAAATGGAAAAGAAACTGCAACTTTCAGAGATTACGGAAATTTTCCTTCTTTGAAAAATATGATTTGGTCTCTTTATAAAATAAAAGCAGAAGGACGTAAAGCTCGATTTTTGTTACCTCATATGTTCGAAACGCATAATATCTTATACTCAGAACAAATAGTCCAATTTTTAACTGCTGGTGAAAAAGGAAAGCTCAATGAAGTTCTTAGTGAACTTATCTTGGGACGGGAGGTTATGAACACTTGGCGCTATTTAGAAGAAGGTAAAAATAAAATCTCTTATTTTATTCGAGATTTCCAATCAGAACTAAAAAATAAAAGAAAAGAAATAAATGAAATTAATAAAGTAATTAGTGAGCTTAGAGTTGAAGATGCAACCAGGCTTCAATCTTTAGGTGAAGAGCTTAATAAATCATTACCATTAGTCTTTTGGCCAATGTCAACTCCCCCAGAATGGAAACCAACATCAGGCTGTCTGATTTCGCTTCGCAAGGCAATGGCTAAGATTGAGGAAGTTTTAAAACATGTAAAATACCTAACAAGTTTTATTGAAATTCGGGAGAAACTGCCTAAATGGAGTTATTTCAAGGAAAGATTAGAAGAAATAAAATCAACAAGAAAAAGTCTTGAAACTGAACTCCAAAGCTCGCGCGGAAAAAGAGATTCTGAAGCTGATAAATTGACTTCACTTGAGAAGGAAGAACAAGAGGTAAATAGCCTATACAAACAAGTGCAAAAAAAACTAAAAGGTCTTTCCGATATAGAACAAAAAGTTAAAACGCTTTTGAATTGGATGCCTGAATTAATTTCATGGGAGAAGGAATCAAATATAAGAGGATTAATAAAGAATAATGAAATAAACATAAAAAATTGGGGACTAGCACTTGTAATGTTTGAAAGGCTACCTGATGTACAGACGTTACGTCTCTTAGATAAAAAAATTTTAATCTATCAGCAGGAACAAAGAAAGTTTCTTACAAGTCTCGAGAAGAATAATAAAAGAAATGAAAATTTATCAAAAAGATTAATAGAAGTCCAACAGGTATTAGCTAAAGTCGAGAATCGGCAGAAAAGATTAACAAATTCGATTAAAGGATTGCACTCTCACCTTGACGAAGTTTTTAAATTACACCCTACTAACATTTGCCCAGCATGTGGGAAATCTTGGCTATCCGTTGAAGATCTGAAAAAAGCCACAAGAAAACAACTGAAAACAATTTTAGCAGAATTTGATATCGGAATTAATAAAAAACATGATGAAATGATACTTAAAACCCGATTAGAATCAGAATTAGCAGATTTAGATGAAGAGATTAATCTTGATAATATCAATTTAAATCAGATAGATAAGCAACTTAAAAAATATCTAAAACAGAAACAGCAAGTAGAGGCTCTATGGAATGAATTAAAGATTTTATTAAATAAATTAGAATATCCTCTAATAAAGCAAAAAGATATGATTAATCAAATTGAAAGCCTTGATAAAAATCAATTCAATTCTAATAGGAAAGATTTAAGAAATGATTTAGCAAACAAAGAGACAAAATTGCGAAAGATTTGGTCAGGATTACGAGAGGATGAATTCAAGGATAAGGTAAACGAATTACAGAATTATATCTGGTACCTAAAGCCAATTCTTAAAGATATAAATATTGTTGCTCCAGATGAACTTCGGATAGACTTATGGAAAGAACTATTTAGAAATCTTAGAAAAAAGCAGAATGAGGAACAGAAAGAATTCACTATAATCCAGAAACAACTCCAAGAAATAATAGAAAAAAAAGGTGAATCTGTTAGGATATGCAAGAAAAATGAAAGACAGATAATTGCAATTAAGGATAATATTCAAGAAGTTGATAAGAAATTTCAGGATTGGAGCGATGCTCAAAAACGCATTGAGTCTCTAATGCGGTGGGAGTTAATTTCAAAATCTGAAAAGGTTAATATAAAGATACTTTCAGAGAACATTAATAGATTGAATCGTCAAACAATTGCTCTTCTAAGTGAATTAGAGTTTCAAATTAAAGCAAAGAAGCAACTTAGTAGTATGGAAAAACGCTTGAAAGACTTAATCAATAAGAAAAAACTAGTTGAAAATTATTTAGGAAAATCAGAGGAATTTTTTAATCGGATGGAAAAATTAAATGCTCCTGAAATATATGAAGAAAATGTTTGGGATGAATATGCAAATATAATTAGCTTCATTTTTAAGAAATTGCATTGGCCTCCTGATTATAGTGGGGTGTATTTAAAACGGGAAGATAAAAATTTAGATTTAAAGGTAGCAATAAGAAAAGAAAAAGACATTCTGAAATCCGCTCACGAATGGCTAAGTAGTGGACAGCGTACAGCATTAGCACTTAGCGTTTTCTGGTCGTTAAATTCAGTCAGTGAAAATATACCTCCTCTTCTTTTAATGGATGAACCTATACAAAGCATAGATGATCTTAATATGCTTAACTTCCTTGATGGATTGCGCTGGTTAGCTGAGTGCGTTAATCGTCAAGTCTTCATAACGACTGCTAGTAAGCGTGTGGCAGGTTTGATTAGACGCAAATTTTCCTATCTACAAGATGATTTTTTGGAAATGCAGTTAATGAGAGATGAAGGTCTCACAATAATTAAATATTTTGATTGGAATGAAGAAGTGATTAATAACTCCCTTCTTTCAGAAAGAGCAAGAGATCAGTAGGTTAAGGATTCGAATCTCTCTACTGGCTGACTCATCCCTTCAGAGTCCCAGTAGGTCGCTTCCGCTTCAAGAGTCAATCCCCAAATTCTCAGATTATTCAATGATTCAATATCTTCATAGACTCTTTTTAAAGTTCCAAACATAATCCTCCGGGCGTATCAGATAAATTCCTTTAGCTTTATAAGAATTTGGAAATGGTAAGCTGAATTCCTAGTACTATGGTAATGAATAAGATTCTTTCGTTAGTCTCGCGAGTAAAATGAGCGAGCATTACCGAAAGGATGGATTGAACTAAGCCGGCGGGATCGCTTCTATGGGGATTGTATAATGCCTTTTAGACAAAGTGGGGAGTTTGGAATAATAGGAAAGATGTTTTTTCTGTTTTTAAGTATATATGATCTGTATATTTGTAAAGCCTGAATGGATCTGACATCCAATCTTGAGTTATGAAAATTAAGGATAGAATAGAAAAAGGTAGAGGAGTCCGATCAATGCTGGAAGTCAGGGTGTTCTTAGTATTGCATTTAAAAAGCGCTAACATAGTAATCCTTTATCTCTGTCTGTGGTGGCGGCCTTGTGAAGGGAAAACGCAAAGGTAAAAGGTTCTCGATAGTAAGAAGGAGCCCTTTATGACAAAAAGGACACAGATCTACTGGTTTCCCGGTCAAGAGCTCATAACGTGATTTCCAATCCAATGTTTGAGATGGGGCTTTCTCCTTAATTTGATGGCACAAGATATCTCGACACCGCTTCAACTTCTTAGTGCGATGACGGTTGCTTAAAAACCCAAAATAACGGATGCGCATAAAACCTGAAGGGAGAACATGGAGTAAAAAGCGTCGAATAAACTCTTCTGCCTCCAGGGTCATAGTTTGGGTCTTATTCTCCTGCCGGTAATTCCTCCAGGAGAAAGAAACTTTGCCATTTTTAACTCTCACTAAACGGTTGTTGGAAATGGCGATGCGATGCGTATAGCGGCCTAGATAATCCAGGACTTTCTCCGCTCCTCCAAAAGGGGGTTTGGCATAGACAACCCATTCCGTTTTAAAACATTTTTTCATAAGCTGTGTAAACGATTCCTGATTATAGAGATGACTGATTTTTCCATAAAACTTTAACCGATCCTGATCAAAAGCTTTCATGAGTAGTTCTACAAAGAAGCGCCGGTAGAGGCACGAGAGGACGCGTACTGGCAGGAAGAATTTCTTGCGGCAGCTTATCCAAGCTTTCTCATCCGGCGATAATCCTCCACCTGGAATGACACAGTGAAGATGAGGATGTTGGAGAAGTGTTTGGCCCCAGGTATGAAGGATAGCCATAAAACCGATATTTGCTCCCAAATGTTTGGAATCAGCCGCAATAGCAAGTAAAGTTTTTGAGGCGGCTTCAAAGAGAGTCCCATATACTTCTCGCTTGTTTTGAAGTGCAATCTGGTTTAGGGCTTCAGGTATAGTAAAGACGACATGAAAATAGTTAACCGGCAATAGTTCCTCTGTTCTGGCCTCCAGCCATTCCGCTTTTGCCAGTGACTGACATTTAGGGCAGTGACGGTTGCGACAGGAATTATAAGAGATGACTTGGTGTCCGCAGTGATCACACTTATCAATATGTCCGCCAAGTTCAGCGGTACGGCAAACCTTGAGAGCGTGCATTGTACGCCACTGTTGAGAGGATGTTCCAAATTTATGGCGATATGCTTCCCCAAGTTCGCAGAATATATCTGCGACTTCCAGATTTGCTCTTCCCATCTCAAGCAGGGAAATTACATATCCGGAAGAGTATCAAGAGGACTTGTCGTAGCTTTTAAGTTTTGGACAGCAATATGTGTATATACTGCTGTGGAGCTCGGGCTACTGTGCCCAAGGAGAATCTGAATGGTCCGAAGATCTGTGCCTGATTCCAATAAATGAGTCGCAAATGAATGGCGCAGGATATGAGGGGTCACTCTTTTTTTAAGTCTCGATTCATAGCTGACAAGTCTGCAAACCTGACGGACCGTTGCAGTAGAAATAGGGTTATTTTTAGTTAGGCCGTAGAACAGCCAGGAAGCAGGTTGATATTCTTTCCAATAGTCACGCAGGATTATAAGAAGTTTGTCAGAAAGCATGACATAGCGGTCTTTTTTTCCCTTGCCTTGTTGGACTCGAATAGTCATGCGTCGACTGTCAATGTCGGATAGTGTGAGCCTTGTCGTTTCTAGAATACGAAGCCCGGCCGCATATGTCGTCATTAAAATTGTCTTGTGCTTTTTATTCTCTATTGCCTTTAAAAACTGTGCCACTTCATCTGGACTGAGAACAACAGGGAGTTTTTTCTCTCTTCTGGCAAAATGAATCTTTTCAATATCCCATTGGCATCCCAGAGTTACCCGGTAGAAAAACCTCAAGGCGGATACGGTTACATTAATGGAACTTGATGATAAGTTTTTCTCCTGGACAAGATAGAGCAGGAAAATCCGGATATCCTCAGCGCCCAGTAATTGAGGGGACTTGTTGAAATGATTGGCAAATACTGCAACCCTGTCCACATAACGCTTCTTGGTAGTGGCAGAAAGATTGCGAATCTGCATGTCTTCCAACATTCGTTGACGTAATTTTTTCATGAAATCTCCTTTGTTAAGTTTTAGATTTTGTGGAATTAATCATAGAAACTTCAAAGAAGGTTTGCTAGTGAAAAGAAAGTTTATTCAGGGTTAAAAAATCAAACGTTTATCCGCATACCGCGAAGCGGTTTAGTTCAAAAGTACTTGACATTTACAATCGATCAACCTAACAAGGCCATGCCTGCTGTGGTGTCTTTCCTAAAAAGGGGAGAACATAAGACCTTATGGCTGTGTCGCATAAGTGTGTTATTGTCAACTCGCCATATGGGGTAGACTATACTTGTTCATATCATCCCACATTATTGGTAATATTACGGGATTTTCACATCAAAATAACGGCATATTTGGGATGTTTAAGTAAAAAATAGCAAGAAAATGGGGTTGTAATGGGAAATTGAAATTTTATGGTTTTACTATTAGTTCAAATATAGAAAATTATAGGACATTATTTGATATAAGTTATTTATTTATTTAAACTTATACTCTATTTAAACCTTAAATATCAGATATTTGTGCTTGAAGGGAGATACATAAAATTAGGTGTCCTTGCAGTAAAAGTTTATATAAAACTTTAAAAGAATCTATTTAGACATTAATAAAATGTCAGTATTGATCAAAAATAGTAAAGCCAAGAAAAGACAATTAGAGAAGAGTGTAATTTTTTCAATAGTACTATCCCGCTTAAATTAAGCAAGAATAGAGCTATAACTAAGGCTTTTTAATCCACTCACCAGGGATAAGATCTGGCACCTTTTCTGGTTTGAAACTATATTTATAAATAAAATCAACTAATTTATTGAAAGATTCTGAATTAGCTGACTTTTTATACTGTGACTGCCTTATACTTTTGAATGTAGACACCTCTTCATTTATTAAGTCAAAGAGAAACTCCTGCTCTGTTCCTTTTGTTTCTCTTTTAAAGTGAGAAAGAATATCTTTTATGGTTTTAAGATCTCTATTTTTCCCTTTCTTAAAACAATTCGCCCAAACACAGAACATTAATCTTGGTGGCTTAATCTTTATTGTTCTAAGTTTCAAAGCAAATTCAAAAAGGCAATAAAAATAATACTCTCCGTGATAATAGCCAGAATGAGAAGGTTTATCTATGACAGTAGAAAGAAAATGTTGCCTAGCCATAGTCTTTAGCATCCCATTTATCCCACCAGTTAATTCTTCTAGCTTTTCATTAACAGATATAAGAAATTCTAGTTTCTTTAGCTTTTTTAATTCTATTTTCTCTCGTTTAGAAAGGTAATCAGAGGGGGTTGCTCTAAGTCGATGATATTTTTCTATTTTTTTCTTTGATATATGTTTTACAACATTCTTAATTTTATTCTCAGCTTCGCGTAATATTTTATTAACTTTAAAAATGCTCTCATAGTTAGCAGGATCTGACTTTATGTGTTTTTTCAGCCTATAAAATACTTCAACCAACTTAATACTAGATTCAAGGGCTTTTCTTACTTTTTGGGGTATCTTCCTTTTATATGAAGTATCATTGTTTATATAATCATCATCCTTTCCGTGATATTTCCTTGAGCCAGGGGGAATATCATCGAGATCCTTGTATTGATCTTGAAAAGCCGTGATTTTGTCATATAAGGCTTCCTTTGGCTTTCTTTCTTTATATTTATCTCTGCAATAGTTTGTTGTGACTGTCAAAACCCAAGCTCGCAGGTTATGTATAGGCGTGGATTCTTTCATTTTCACACAACACTTCCAAAGAATCTCCTGAGTATGATCCTCAGCCTCTTCTTTATTTTTTACGAACTTCATGGCGATACGGAATATAATTCGTCTAAAGAGGTTATCAAACTCGTTTTCTGCCTCTTTATCCCTATTAATACACCCTTCAATTAATTTTTTCTCTTTTTTACTTAGTTGATTTCTTCCAGGCATAAGTGTCACTTTTAATTAATTAATCTCATTTTTCTTGCGACAAACATTATTATCAATTTACGTCTATAATAGTGAGGTGACAAAGTCAATAAGTGTCACCTTTATTAATATAAATAATTCTGAAAAAATAATCAAGATTGAAAGGAGAAAACATGAACAAAATTAAGAAAAGGCGCCTTGAGCTTGAATTTACACAATACGATCTAGAAAAGCTCACTGGAATTAATCAGTCAAAACTCTCTCTCATCGAAGGAGGATATAGAGAGCCTTCTTCAGAAGAAAAGAAAAAAATTGCAAAAGTTTTACGAGCAGAGATTCCAGAACTTTTCGATTAAGACAGAGACTAGAATAGAGGTAAGAAATGAACAAGCTTTTAACAAAAACAGAGATGGCGAGTTTTTTAGGAATTTCCCTTAATACTCTGAATGTTTGGATATACAGGAAAAAAATTCCCTATCTTAAACTTGGTACTTCGAGAAATTCAGCAGTTCGATTTGATCCAGCAGAAATAAAAAATTGGCTCGTTAAAAAAGGAAATAATAAGCAAGAGAAAAGTCTGGGCAATGGCTAATCCTCAAAGGGAAGACGGACATATTGATATTGCAAATGAAATTGTTGACAAGCTCTGCCAATACCGAATCCCAGGGCAAGAATGGCAGATGATATGGGTTATTCTTAGAAAAACTTGGGGCTGGGCTGTTAGAGATAAAAATGGAAACTACGTCAGAGATAACGCTGGAAGCATATTGAAGAAAAAAAAGGACAGGATACCGCTTAGTCAATTTTCAAAATTGACGGGTATACCCAGAACAAAATGTCACAACCTCTTATTTTCACTTGTCAGAAAAAATATAGTTAAGAAATATGTTCCCCAAAAAGGTGACAGAAACATCGTAACTTATGGATTTAACAAGAATTACGAGAAATGGAAGGTGTCCCCTAAAAGGGGAATATTCCCTAAAAGGGTGACAAAAGTGTCCCCTAAAAAGGTAACCTCAAAAGAAATAAAGAAAGAAAGGTCTCAAAAAATTCTAAAGGAAGAATATTTTGAACTCGTTGATCTTCTTATCAGGAAAATGCGAAAGAACGACCCAAAAGTAAAAGTCCCCAGGACAGAAAGAGAGCGAGAAACTTGGGCAAATGATTTCCGGCAACTCGTAGAGAAAGACTGTAGATCAATACAAGAGGTCCGTGAAGTTTTAATATGGTCCCAGGAAGATCCTTTCTGGAGAAGCAATATACTGTCTGCTGGCAAACTGAGAAAGCAATTTACTCAGCTGATGTTGAAGAAGAAA